>Ga0187888_1000005_pt1 | contig 235791 bp, 188 predicted proteins | sample June2016WEW_7_40_FD_132987 | JGI IMG/M metagenome (GOLD analysis project Ga0187888, IMG submission 132987) | Peatland microbial communities from SPRUCE experiment site at the Marcell Experimental Forest, Minnesota, USA - June2016WEW_7_40 | ecosystem: Environmental > Terrestrial > Soil >...
AAGCATCGGATCTACGCCAGCCTAGCCGAATGGGTTCAGCGAGTCATGATCCCAACCCATGAGGACCGATAAGCCGCTGCCAACCGACACGCGAAGCGTCCGCCGCGCCAGCGGCTTCGTTCTAGTCGGCGTTCGGTCGAACTGCCCCGCCGGAACCTCCCAAGATAAGCGCGTCAGGGGACCTGACCCACTATTCGGCCGACAGGGCGCGTGACTAGATCACCAAGAAACCCGTCTCCACGCGATCATTGGCGATGCGATTCCACATGACGCGTGCCTTGCCGCCGGCAATGGCGTGCTGGAAGGCTACTTCTTGTCCGGTGTGCAGCGCGGCATAGGCGTGTACGGCCCGGAATCCGCTCTTGCTGTAATCCAGCAGGCGGCCAACGATTTCCTGCGGCGAGGGATCGTCGAACGAAAGTTTGAGTGGTCCTTGCCCGCGGTAACGGCGCTCGGTCCGGCGATCGGCGGCTGACATTTTAATCAGGCGTGCAGTTGTGGTGTTCCGAAGCGTGTGCTCAAGAAGCGTAAGACTGCCGCACGGCCTCCCTTCCGTAGAGTTTCAGTTTGCGGCTCAGCGTGCGCCGCGAGATGCCCAGCAATTCCGCCGCTTTCTGCTGATGACCGTTGGTCTGGGCCAACACCCGCAGGATGGTGGTCTTTTCCATGCCGTCCAGATTTTCCGAAGGGCCTCCCGAGGAGACGGTCGAAGGGACGGTCGGCATTGGGGTTGCCATGGATGGCGCTCGAGGCGGGGCCAGGAGCAGATCGCCTGCGCCGATTTCGGTCTGGCGCGCCAGCACGGCCGCTTTGGTGACCACATTGCGCAGTTCGCGCACGTTTCCCGGCCAGCGATGTGCTTGCAGGATCTGGAGCGCTTCACTTGAGAAGTTCAACCGGGAGTTGGTTTGCTTTAGGAAATGCTCGGCCAGCGGTACGATGTCTTCCAGCCGCTCGCGCAACGGCGGGACGCGCAGACAGATTTGCCCCAGCCGATGGTACAAATCCCCCCGGAAGCTGCCGGTTTCGACCATGTTCTCCAAATCTTGATTCGTCGCAGCCACGATACGCACATCCACGGTTACTTTCCGTGTCCCCCCCAGCCGGTAGTATGCCACGCCATCCAGCACCCGCAGGAGCTTTACTTGCATGCGAGGCTCCAATTCGCCAACCTCGTCCAGGAATAGCGTTCCATGATGCGCCAGCTCGAACAGTCCAGGTTTGGGGGAATCGGCGCCGCTGAAGGCGCCCTTTTCATAGCCGAATAGCTCGCTTTCCACCAAATGCTCGGGTAGCGCAGCACAACTGACGTCCACCCAAGGCTTTGCGCATCGCAGCGAATAATGATGCACGGCCCGCGCGATCAACTCTTTGCCGGAGCCGCTTTCACCGGTAATTAGAACGGCTGCATTGCTTTGCGCGATTCGTTCGGCCAGCTCGATGAGCTGCCGCATCCCCGGGCTGGAAACGATAGCCGGCATGCCTAGATACGTCTGGGCCTGGGGGATTAGAGGCACTGTCTTGCATTTCGGCCATTTCAGCGGGGTCCAGCATGGTACTTCGGTTCTGATTCACGTCGGAGAAAGCACTCATAAGGAGCTCGAAAACGACTAATCGGGGCAGACAGAATGTCTCAATAGAGCCGAATGTGTCACGACAAATTGGCTTTTCCTCCTAACGGTCAGGTTTACTCGCGCCGATGTATCAACTGGATAGCGACGTCGGCTTTTGGCAGCGAACCTGCAATCTCGCTGGGACGCATGCCAGTGTTGACGAACAGAGACCGAATGTCCCTTATAGCCAAGATCTACGTTTCATCGATCGTGGTGATCGGCGCCATGGTCACACTGGTCGAACTGGCCCGTTGGCAATCGCAGGATCTGGTTCGCTTCGTCTGTTACTTGGCGCTGGCCATCTTCGCTTCCCGCTTGAAAGTATCCCTGCCCGGTATCAGCGGCGCGCTTTCGGTGCTGTTTATCTTCATTTTGTTCGCCATTGTGGAGCTGTCGCTGCCCGAAGCGTTGTTTATCGGATGCGCGGCAATTTTGATGCAATGCCTGTGGAACTACCGGCAAAGGCCCAAGTGGCATCAAGTGCTCTTCAACCTCGGAAGCATGGCGATGACGGTGGTGACCGCCGGGTCGGTTTACCATGCCAGCCTGTTAACGCAGAGCCACCTGGAACCCGCGCTGCGTTTGGTGGTGACGGCCACCGTGTTCTTCCTCATGAACACCTTCCCGGTGGCGGGCGCCATTGCGCTCACCGAGCGACGGACTCTGCGCAGCGTCTGGCGCGAATGCTACATCTGGTCGTTCCCGTATTATCTGTTGGGCGCGGTGATCGCCGGAGCGGCCAGCGCCCTCAATCGCCATTTCGGCTGGCAGACCGCGCTCTTGGCCATTCCTGTCGTCTATCTGATCTACCGCTCCTATTACCTTTATCTGGGCCGCATGGAAGACGAGAAGAAGCACGCCGAAGAGATGGCCGCGCTGCATTTGCGCACCATTGAAGCTCTCGCGTTGGCTATTGAGGCCAAGGATCATACCACGCACGATCACCTGCAACGGGTACAGATCTACGCTGTGGAGGTCGGTAAGGAATTGTGCCTGGACGAATCGCAATTGGAGGCGCTGCGCGCGGCCGCGCTGCTGCACGACATTGGAAAGCTGGCGGTGCCGGAGCACATCATCTCGAAACCTGGAAAGCTGACCCGCGAAGAGTTCGAGAAGATGAAGATTCACCCCATTGTGGGGGCCGAAATCCTGGAGCGCGTGCGCTTTCCACACCCGGTCACTCCCATTGTCCGGTCGCATCATGAGCGCTGGGATGGCACTGGGTATCCAGACGGTCTGCGAGGCCAGAGCATTCCGATTGGCGCACGCATTCTGGCGGCCGTGGATTCTCTGGATGCGTTAGCTTCCCACCGGCAATATCGCCGGGCTCTTCCCCTGGACGAAGCCATGAGCAAGGTAGCGGCCGACTCTGGAAAGGCCTTCGATCCGCAAGTGATTGAGGTGCTGCAGCGCCGTTATATCGAGTTGGAAAGCATGGCGAACTCGCGGCAAGTGGAGACGGCGAAGCTTTCCACCGACATCAAGATCGAACGCGGCCTGGAACCCGCGGCTGGGTTCGAGAGCAACCGGCGTTCCCCGAATGCTGAACCGGCCGAAAACTTCCTCACCTCCATCGCTGCCGCGCGCCAGGAAGTGCAGAATCTGTTCGAGCTGGCTCAAGACCTGGGCAATTCGCTCAGCCTGAACGAAACGCTGTCGCTGTTGGCGCTCCGGCTGAAGCGCATGATCCCCTACGATTCACTCGCCATCTACGTGCTGCGGGACGACCGGTTGCGGGCCGAATATGTGAACGGCGAGAATTTCCGCCTGTTCTCCTCGCTCGAGATCCCCATCGGACAGGGCTTGTCGGGTTGGGTGGCGGAGAAGCGCAAACCCATTATCAACGGTAATCCATCGGTGGAACCCGGCTATCTGGACGACGAGACCAAGTTCACCACCATGCGCAGCGCATTGGCGGTACCGCTGATTGGACTGAACGGTACGGTGAGCGTGCTGACGCTGTATCACAGCGAGCGCGACGCCTTCACCAACGATCATTTGCGCATTTTGCTCGCCATCGTTCCCAAGCTCGCGCTTTCCATCGAGAACGCGTTGCGGTTCCAACAAGCGGAAAGCTCGGCGTCCACCGATTATATGACCGGGCTGCCCAATGCTCGATCGCTGTTCCTGCACCTGGACGGCGAACTGGCTCGCTGCCGGCGTCTGAATTCGCCGCTGGTGGTTCTGGTGTGCGACATGAACGGCTTCAAAAAGGTGAACGACAAATACGGCCACCTGGAAGGCAATCGCCTGCTGCATTCGGTGGCGAAGAAACTAAAGGAATCCTGCCGCGAGTACGATTATGTGGCGCGCATGGGCGGCGATGAATTTGTGCTGGTGCTGCCCGGCCTGCAACCGGACCAACTGGAGTCAAAGATCGAGCGCCTGAAGGCCATTACGGCCGACGCCGGACGCGAGATCTTCGCCCAAGAGACGCTTTCACTGAGCATCGGGCATTCCATGTTCCCAGCAGACGGCGTGGATGCCGATCGTCTGCTGAGCGAGGCGGACCGCCGCATGTATATCGCCAAGCAAAAGGAAAAGCTGAGCGTGGTGGGGGCGGCGCCCCGCGGGTTCGCATTCGAGCCCACAGGCACCTGGTAGGCGAGGGATGCTTGCCTCGCTTTTGCTGCGTCAAGCCCGCCGTATCCTTCTGACTGCTTTGCTGGGCGGATTGCTGGGCGCCACGCTGGTGCGATTGGGACCGGGCTTCGACGTGGATGAGAGGGAGCTCGATAGCCGTTTGAGCGCCGACAGCCAGCAGGCCATTCGCGCCGAGCGCGCTCGCGACAACAACATCGCGTCGTTCTATTTCCGCTATCTGGTGGGCTTGGTGCACGGCGACTTGGGTTTTTCGCGATCGCTCAACCGTCCGGTGTCGGAGCTTCTGAAAGAGCGCCTGCCGCTGACCCTGGTATCGCTCGCATATGGCGTGCTGGGCGGCGTCTCGGTCGGCCTGACATTCGCTCTTCTCACCGTTTGGTGGCGCGCTCCCGGCGTCGACGTCGTGCCTGCCGTCCTCAGCGGACTGTGCCTGGCTGCGCCGGCGGCGGTAATCGCCCTGCTGTTTTTGTGGATGGGAGCGGCCAGCCGCTGGGCTATCGCGCTGGTGGTTTTTCCGCATGTCTATCGCTACGCCAAGAATCAACTGGTTGCTACTTCGCAATCGCCGCACGTGGTGGCGGCACAAGCCAAGGGATTGAGCGGCTGGCGCGTGCTGTGGGCGCATGTTTTCACTCCGGCTGCGCCTCAACTGGCGGCCTTGGCCGGGATTTCGGTGAGTCTGGCGTTTGGCGCTTCCATCCCCATTGAAGTGATCTGCGACACGCCCGGGGTCGGACAATTGGCCTGGCGCGCGGCCCTCGATCGCGACCTGCCGCTGCTGGTCACCATCACGGTTCTGGTGGCGGTGATGACGTTGGTGGTGAACAGCATGGCCGACTTGGCGCTGGCTGCGTGGCGATCTCCTTCTGAGAGTACCGTGGCATGACGCGCAAACAGAAGTTCGCCCTAGTGATTTTGGGAGTGACCGTGGTGGCCTCGCTCGGGGCCGCGTACATCGCGCCGTCGTCCTATTCCGAACAGTTTCGCGATGCCATCAGCGCGCCGCCCTCGTCCCGGTTTTGGCTAGGCACCGATGAATTGGGTCGCGATCGTTTCGCACGCTTGCTCTATGGCACCCGTGTTTCCTTGTTACTCGCGCCGGCCGCAGCGCTGTTGTCCACGTTGATCGCCGCGCTGATCGGAGGCGCGGCGGGATACTTGGGCGGCCGTTGGGAGCGCGTCCTCACCGCCGGCGTCGATCTGTTTCTCTCGCTTCCGTGGCTGTTCCTGCTGCTGGCCGTGCGCGCATTGCTGCCGCTCAACACGTCGCCGGTGACTTCGGTGATGATCACATTTCTGCTGCTCGGCTGCCTGGGCTGGGCGGCGCCCGCCCGCATGATCCGCGCCGGCACGCGGACGCTCGTAAATTCAGACTATCTGGTGCAGGCCAGCGCCAGCGGCATATCGCGCTGGCGTTTGTTCTGGCGTCATCTGCTTCCCAATCTGCGCCCCATTCTGTTGGCGCAGTTCTGGATCTCGGTGCCGCTGTTCATCCTGAGTGAGGCCAATCTCGGGCTGCTGGGGTTGGGCGTTTCGGAGCCTCTGCCGTCCTGGGGCGTGATGTTACGCGAACTGGAGAACTACTCGGCCGTGCTGCAAAATCCCTGGATGCTCGCGCCCGCGATTTTGCTGGTCGTAGTTGTCAGTTGTTTGCAGCTCTTGCTTCGCACCGAGGAGAGCGCGTTCCCATGTTGATACGCCCGGCGATCGTGCTCCTGTTGGGTACCTCTTTAGCCCTCAGTGCGGCCAACGAGTTGCGTTTCTGCCTGCGCACCGATCCAAAAACGTTTGATCCGCTGCTGGTGGAGGATGAATCGTCGGCCACGGTGCGTTATTTGACGGGCGGTGTGCTGGTCCGCCTGAATCGCTACACGCAGGAGTTGGAAGGCGAGCTCGCCACCAAATGGAAAGTTTCAGAGAGCGGAAGACGAATAGACTTCGAGCTGCGGCCCGGAGTCCGCTTCTCCGATGGTACGCCGTTCACTTGCCAGGACGTGGCATACACCATGCACCGCTTGATGGATCCGGCGCTGCATTCGCCGGTGGCGGATCCGTTCCGCTCAGCACCCGGTGAAGTGGAGACCAAGTGTACCGGGCCAACAGGCGCCACTGTACGATTCCCCGGCCCAGTGGCAGCTCTAGCGGCGCAATTCGATCAAGTGGCAGTCTTGTCCGCGGCTTCAGCCCACAAGGATTCCGCCGTACTCGGCCCGTTCGAGTTGGGCGAGTACAAGCCCGGCACTTACGTCTTACTGCGGCGCAATCCGAACTATTGGAAGCACGATGCGAACGGACATCCGCTCCCGTATCTCGATTCTATCCGGCTGGAGATCCAGCAGAATCGTGAACTGGAATTGCTGCGCTTCCGCCGCGGCGAACTGGACGTTCTCAATAAGCTCGATCCGGATATCTACGACCGGTTGTCTTCGGAAATGCCGCATGCGGTGGTGGACGCCGGTCCGTCGCTCGATTGGGAGACGGTGTTCTTCAACCAGGTACAGAACGCGCCTCTGCCCGATTACAAGCGGCGCTGGTTCCGCTCCACCGATTTCCGGCGCGCCATTTCCGAGGGCATACGCCGCGACGATATTGTTCGCATCGTTTATAAGGGGCACGCACGCGCAGCCGCAGGTCCGGTTTCGGTGGCGAATCACTTTTGGCTGAATCCGGCAATCCAGCCGGCTTCGGGATCGGAAGGCGCCGCCATGGCTCTGCTCGAACATGCGGGTTTCCGGCGCGCTGGCGGCACGCTGATGGATAGCTCGGGCAACAAGGTCGAGTTCTCCATGATTACCAATGCGGGCAACAAACTCCATGAGCGCATGCTGGCCTTGATCCAGCAGGATCTGGGGCGTCTGGGCATTCAACTGAATGTCGTGGTTCTGGATTTCCCCTCGCTCGTCGAGCGCATCAGCCGAACCTACAACTACGAGTCGGTGCTGATGGCCTGGACCAATATTGACCTGGACCCCAGCGCACAGATGAACATCTGGCTCAGCTCGGCTGCGAATCATCAATGGAATCCCAATGAGAAAGCGCCGGAAACGTCCTGGGAAGCTGAGATCGACAAATGGATGCAGGCCCAGAATGCTTCGCAAGATCCGAACAAGCGCAAGGCCTATTTCGATAAGGTGCAGCAGATCGTGGCGGACCAAGCGCCCATGCTGTTCCTGGTGAATCCGAATGCGCTCTCGGCCGTATCGTCGAATTTGAAAAATGTGACCCCCGCCGTCCTGAGCCCGCAGATCTATTGGAATGCCGACCGCTTGCAAATCGGCGGAACGTTAGTAAGCGAGAGATGAGCAATCTTCTTCAGGCGCGCTTGTCGGTGGATTATCCGAACAAACCCGGCGTGCTGCGCGACGTGCAATTCGAGATTGGCGAAGGCGAGATTCTGGGCCTGGTGGGAGAGAGCGGATCGGGCAAGAGTACCATCGCACTCGCGCTGCTGCGGCTGCTGGAACATAAGGGCGCATCCATCTCGGGAGAGATTCTCTTCGCCGGCTGGGATCTGTTGCGCTTGCGCTCCAGCGAGATGCGGCAGATTCGCGGGCGCGATATCGCCCTGGTGCTGCAAAGCCCGCTGGCGTCGCTCAACCCCGCGCTGCGCATCGGCACGCAAATGGCGGAGGCCTGGCGGGCGCATCGCTCTGAAGCAAAGCTGTGGAAACCCCGAGCGCTGGAACTCTTCGAAAGGGTCAGCTTGCCCGCTGAAGAATCGTTCTTGGACCGTTATCCGCGGCAGTTGAGCGTGGGCCAGGCGCAGCGGGTCCTGATCGCCATGGCCGTGCTGCACAAGCCCCGGCTGTTGATCGCCGACGAGCCCACCAGCGCGCTGGATGCGATTACGCAAAGCGAAATTCTGGATCTGTTCCGTAGCCTGAATCGCGAGCTGAATATGGCGATGCTTTTCGTCTCGCACGACTTGCTGGCGGTGGCTTCGCTCTGCTCGCGCATGGCGATTCTACAGCGCGGCCAGATCGTGGAAACCGGCGTCACCAGACAGATGTTCAGTGATCCGCGCACCGCCGACACGCGAGCTTTGCTGGAAGCCGTGCTAAAGAATTCCAGCGCCGCGGCCGAACTGGCTGCGCGTCCCGAGTCTACGGTGCGCCGTTGAGTATGACTGGGCGCGCTATCTTCACTGCCGGATTCTTCAACAGTTCCGTGAGCACGCTTTCGGGAATGGGCTGATCGGTCTGGATCACCGAAATCGCCTCCGTCCCCGCTTCCTTGCGGCCGAGGGAAAACGTCGCGATGTTCACTCGGTTCCTGCCGAACACATCGCCGATATATCCGATGACGCCCGGCACATCCTCGCTCTTGACGAACGTCAGATTGCCCTCCAGCGTCGCCTCGCAGTGCGTACCGTCGATCTGCACCAGCCGGGGCTGATCCATAACCACCGCACCTTCCACCGATGTAACTCCGGTGTCGGTTTCCAGATCCAGGCGAACCGAGTCGATATGCGCGGCGCGTTTCTCATGGCGTTCAGCCACGGTCAGCCCGCGATCGCCCGCAATCTGCATGGCGTTGATCGAATTTGCTTTTCGCGACAGTGATCGTTGCAGTACGCCGGCCAGACCCGCGTTGCGCACCAGGTGCGTGTTGAACTCGGCGATCTTACCGAAATAGACCAGCCGCACCGCCTTGGGATTGCCAGTGGAAATATACGACGCAAAACGGCCCAGCCGCTCGGCTAGCCTTCCGTATGGCCCCAGGGTTTTGTATTGCTCCGGCGTCAGCGCGGGCAAATTCACGGCGTGCAGCGCCGCGCCGTTTTTCAGGTATTCGACCACCTGCTGCGCGATCCGCACACCCACCGTCTCCTGCGCTTCTTCGGTAGATCCGCCGATGTGCGGCGTGGCCACTAAAGTCTCGATGGCGAGAAGTGGATCGCCGGGCGCCGGCGGCTCGTTCTCGAAAACATCCAGCGCGGCGCCACCCAAGTGGCCCGACGCCAGCGCTTCCCGCAGCGCTTCCTGATCGATCAGCTCGCCCCGCGCGCAATTTACAATACGCGCGCCCTTCTTCATTTTGGCGAAGGCTTCGCGCGAGAGCAGCCGGACAGATTCGGGCGTAAGCGCGGTGTGCAGAGTGATGTAGTCGCTCTCGGCGAACAGCACCGGCAGATCCACCAAAGCCACGCCGACGTCCTTGGCGGTTTGCGAATGGACGTAGGGATCGTGTGCGATGATACGCATCTCAAAGGCCGCCGCGCGTTTCACCACCTCCCGCCCAATGCTTCCCAGGCCAATCACGCCCAGCGTTTTCGCGCGCAGCTCGTTCCCCATGAACTTACGCTTCTCCCACTTGCCCGATTTCACCGAAGCGCTCGCGTTGGGGATGGAACGGGCCAGCGATAACATCAGCGCCACGGTGTGTTCGGCAACCGAGACCGCGTTGCCACCCGGCGTATTCATCACCAGCACGCCGGCGGCGGTGGCAGAAGGCAGATCGACATTGTCGACGCCCACGCCCGCGCGCCCGATCACGCGCAGATTCGGCGCGGCGGCCAGCACGGCTTTATCCACCGTCACGGCGCTGCGCACGATCAGCGCGTCGGCGCCGGCCAGGTGCTGCATATATTCCTTAGGGTTGGAAACAACGATTTCCCATCCCGGCTGTTGTTGCAGCAATTTCACGGCTGCGGGAGCCAGCGACTCGGCAATCAGGATTCGCATGTTGTGTGTAAGTATTAAGCAGGAACGATTAAGCATTCAGGATAACAAACGATGGCTCTACTCGACAGGATTCAGACCGACATGGTAGCGGCGATGCGCTCCAAAGAAGAGATGAAGCTCAACGCCATCCGCATGATCAAAGCGGCGCTCAAGAAACACGAAGTGGATTCCATGAAGCCGCTGGACGAAGCCACGGAGCTGCAAATACTGGGCACGCTGATCAAGCAGCGGCGCGAAGCCGCGGACATGTTCCGCAAAGGCGATCGCGCGGAGCTGGCCGACAAGGAAGAAGCCGAGCTGAAGCTGATCGAGTCCTACATGCCCGCCGCGCCCAGCGATCAAGAGATTGACGATGCCATTGCGGCCGCAATGTCGGAGACCGGCGCGACGTCGGCCAAACAGATGGGTTTGGTGATGAAGGCCGCGCAGGCCAAGCTGGCCGGCAAACGCGTGGATGGCAAGGCGTTGAGTGAAAAAGTAAGGGCCCGGCTATCGTAAGTCGGCCGAGCCCGCGCGAAACCAGACTTCTGAATTCTGGCTCCTGAATTCTGACTTCTTAAAAGATTACCTTCGCCGCAATCTGCATGTTGAACGGCTCGCCAGGGCCCAGGCCGGGAGCGCCGTTGAAATCTCCGATGGTATCGCCCACCACGCCGCTTGAGCCAACCGAGCCGGCTCCAGATGCCAGATTGATCTTGTTAAACACATTGAACATTTCCGCCCGGAGTTGTAATCGCAGCCGTTCCCGGATGGAGAAGTTCTTGAACACCGAAAGGTCCACATCGGCGAAGCCCGGGCCATAGAGCGCGTTGCGCCCGAGATTGCCGTCCGGATTCGTCAGATTCGGGCATGCGGTAGAGCCGGGAACGCAGAACGCATTCGGGTTCACCCACTGTTCGCCAACGCCTGGGATGAAGGTTTGGTTCACGCCCGCAAACGGACTTGCGATCAGGTAGAGGCCTGGCCGCTGTGTGCCCGAGGCGTCAGTCCCTGGAAAGTTGAAGGGCTGTCCGCCGTGAAGCGAAATGAAGCCGTCGAACTGCCATCCGTTGGTGATCAATTTCCATCGGTGGGCTCCCGGAATGTCATAGCTCCAAAACGCAGTGAAGTTGAGGCGCGTGTCAAAGTCTCCGCTGCCATACTCTTGTGCCAGGTTGAAGCTGTCCAACGGGATCTCTCCGCGGTACTCGGTGACATCGTCCAACTCGTGCGCCCAGGTGAACGAGAACTGCGAGGTGAATCCGTGCCAGGTTCTCACCCGCAGCGTGCTCTGGAGCGAGTTGTAGTTGGAGTTGCCGATGCTGTTGAGCTGGATGATGGATCCATAGTTCGGGTATTCGGCTGAAAACGCGCCGTTTTGGTTGATGTTTTGCATGATGGACAACCGCCGGCCCTGGCTCCCCACATAGCCTACTTCAAGAACCGCGGCCTGTCCCAAGCTCTTTTGGATATTCAGGTTGTAGTTCATGTTATAGGAAGGACGCAAATTGTGATTCACGGAAAAGACGTTGTAAGTCAATCCGGGAAGGCAGTTTGGATCCGTGGCGGAATTCCCCAGGCACGTGGTCACGCCCGGAAAGATGGAAGCGCCGCCAGCTTGCGCGGTCTGCCAATTATAGCCTTGCCCTGTGGGGCCATTCCCTCTCGTATAACTATCCACCGCATCGGGCCCGATCGGATTGTCTTCCAGGCCATCCGCAGCGTTGATGGGAGGCCGGAAATCCAGGAATGGATTCATGTTGATCTGATCGAAGTAAATCCCGTAACCGCCGCGCACCACAAAGCCTTTGCCGGCATTGTAGGCAAAACCCAAGCGCGGAGCGAAGTTGTGATAATCCGGATTGAAAATGGAGTTGAGGCCGGCGCCCTGAACCACCAAACCTTGGCCGGGCTCAAAAACACCGAGATTGTTTCCGTTGTTGCTGTGCAGCGGCCCGAAGTATTCCCAACGCAATCCATAATTGACATTGAGTTTGGAGGTGACTTGCCAGTTGTCTTGTCCGAAGAAATCCAATCCGTTCACCACCACCTGCCGCTCTGCGTTTCCAACTGCGATAGAGGAATTACTGACGTCGCCCGCCAGAAAGTCGGCGAGTGCTTGCGTGTTCGAGTCGCAAGCTAGCGAAGGATTCGCCGCGCAGGCGGCGGCCCAGGGACCCTGACTGCCATCGAACTTGAAGATACCCGTAGACGCCCGGAAGTAGAACTCGTCCACGCGCCCCTGCCGGAACTCACCCCCGAATTTCAGCTCGTGCCGGCCGGTGACGTAGGACAGGGTGTCCGTCAAATGCCCGGTAATATCCTGGCGGCCTTCGGGTGGCGTGATGCCCACCTGATCGAATCCGCTGATCTGGATGTTGGAAGCTCCCATCACCGGCTGCCCGCCAACCAGAGCGCCTGGGCTGAGGTTCAGCCCCAGACTCTGCATGTTGAAACTATTGTTGGAGTCGTGGAAGATCTGATCGAAATAGCTTACCCCCGCGAGCAACTGATTGGTCAGCTTATTCGTGAACACCGAACTCAAAACGGCGGAGTAGTTCTGCACGTGGAGCGGAGCCACTTCAAAGTAATAACCCAGGTTGGAACTGGCGGTGGCCAGCGCCAGACTCGCGCCCGGAGGTTGGGTTTGGCTGCCTTGTCCGCCAAACCAGTGGACGGACAAACGCTCCTTGTCCGTGAAGTTAAAGTCCGCCTTCGCCACACCGTTGTAGCTATAGCCTGTTCCCGGCACGGTAGCGAAGTAGTTGTTCGTGGTGGCGGGCAGATTCGCGATGGAACTGGGCCACAGAGTAGAAAGCAGCCTGGCGGATAACGTGCTCTCGGGAACGCCTGCGCCCGCCAGCAAGGCCTGCGCTTGGCTCACCCAGGCGTTGGAAGGCTCCGTCGATAAGCCAGTCAATCCAAAAATATACTGCTGCTTTTCAAAACCCATAAAGAAGAACACTTTGTTCTTGATGATGGGCCCGCCCACCGTTCCTCCCCAGTTCTGGTTGCGGAGCTCCGGCGGTTTCGGAAAGTCGGGGGTGGCCACGAAGAATGGAGAACTGGCGGCATAAAACTCATTGCGGTTGTAGTAATACGCGCTGCCATGTACGTCGTTGCTGCCGGTCTTAATGGTCAGGTTCACCGTCCCGCCCGCGCTACGGCCCACTTCGGCGTTGGATTGCGTCTGCGCGGAGAATTCGTCGATGGCGTCGATCGGCATCACCACGCCCGCGATCCCCGACACGCCGCCCTGATTCACGGCCGGGATGTTGTGCCACATATCGTTGTTGTCGGTACCGTCAATCTGCCAGTTCATCTGGTTGGGGCGCGTTCCGTTCAACGATCCGAAGCCTCCTACCGAATAGCCGCCATAGCCGGGCTTGACCGCGATTAATTGCGTAAAATCGCGGCCGTTGAGCGGAATATTCTGCAGCGCAGTGGTTGGAATGGTATCGCTCTCCGTGGATGTGGTTGTATCCACCGAGACTGCCACGGCAGAAACTTCCACCGCCGTCGCTTGCTGACCCACGGCCAGTTGGACCGGGACGGTAAAAACGTTGCCCGCCGATACAGCCACATTCGACACGGTTGTCTTTTGGAATCCACTCGCGGTAACCGTTACAGTGTAGACGCCGAGCGGCAGATCTTGAAATGAGAATTGTCCATCGCTGGTGGCTACTGAATTGTGAGCGATGTTGGTTGCTGTATCCGTTGCTATGACGGTGGCGCCGCCTACGGCCGCGCCTGACGGGTCGGTTACCGTGCCGTTAATCGCTCCACGGAATGTCTGCCCATAGGCTGACCAGGTTATCAGTACAAACGAAAATAGAACCAGATTGAATACACGTTGCATACTTTCCTCCAATAAAACAACGTACGTCAGAATGCTCGGACAGCGCCGTGCTGACAAGGGCGGGGCTAGTCCATCAAACGATAAGCAACAAGGATCGGCTGATAAGTGCTAATCGGCTGAGACTAATGGGGTCATTATGGCTCTGTTACGGAAGCGTGTCAAGAAAGAAACGCGTTGCAGCCGGGGCTGGGAACCGGGCTAGTACGTTCCGACGGCTTGATCTAGTGCCACTTGCGCCCTGGCCGGCGTCCCAAACACTTTTTGCCGCAATTGTTTGAACCGGGGATCTCTGCGGAGCTCCCGGCCGCGCACGTCCACGTCCAACAGGAACAGCGTCGCGGAATTTTCGAGCCTGGCTCTCTCCAACTCGGCGAACGCCTGGTCCCGTCTTCCCAAGGCGTCTTCGAGCAAGGCCATGAAGTACGCATCCACGTACTCCCGTTCCCGCAAGCGCTCCAACTCGTCCCATGCCGCCAGCGCCTCACCGCGTCGTCCGTGCTTGGCCAGACACCTGCCTTCGAGAGCGCGCAGCCAAGGCAAGTCCGGCGACATCAAGCACACCAGCCGCAGTTCGGCCAGCGCTTCCTCCACGCGCCCGGTGCGTTCCAGAGCCTCCGCGTAGTGGGCGCGCCCCACATGCTGGTACGGATGCAGATCAATCGAGCTTTTTCCGCACAGCACGGCTTGGTCGAACTCATGCCGGCACAGCCGGATAAAAGTTTCGGTCGACAACAACACGGGACTCAATGGATCCGCAGCGCGGCCGCCCACAATCGTCTCCAGCGCCGTATCCAACCGGCCCATGCTCGAATACAGAATTGCCAGACGAACGTAGGTGGTTCCAAGCCTGGGTTCTTCCCGCAAAACCTGCAGCAATTCAGATTCGGCTTCGTCCAGCTTGCGCTCGCAGATATGCAAAGCGTGCCCCAGATTGGACCGTAAGGCAGCCGTCATCCCTCCCAACGCCACAGCGCGGTTGTGAGCCTCCTGAAAGCGGGGGTACATCTGCTTGGGCGGCCGCATGCCATACGTGCAGAGCAACAAGTATGAAAGCGAGATGCCTTCGAATGCCCGGAAGTCGGTACCGTCTTCTCGTGAGGCTTCCTCAAAACAAGCCAGAGCTTTCTCCAGGCCTTCGCGCGTCCGGCGCTCCCAAAGGTGCCAGCCTTTCCTGATCAGGTCCTCCGCTTTAGGCACCTCCAGTGCGTAGCCAAGTTTCGGGCGGCACCGGATCCAGGAGCCGTATTCCTGTAAAACCTTCTTCACTTCGGCGATTGTGACGGAGATGGTGTTTGGTGAAACTGATATACCATCCCAGGCCTCGCGGATCATTTTCTCGCGATGCACATACCGCCCGCTGTTTCGAATCAACACGTTCAGAGCGCGAAACGCCTGGGGTCGCAATTCCAATTCCACGGCTCCTCGCCGTAGTCGGCATGCTTCCAGATCTACGGAGAAGGGCCCGAACGCTACCTGTTCCGCAGATGCCATGGTTTGAATTTCACGCATTTTTAAGAGCCAGCCGTAGTGAATCTACCATAGAATCACTTCAAAGGCTAGACGCTGTTTAGACGCTAGGGGTCGCATAGTAATATAAATTTCAGTTCTAAGTTTTTCAAGAACTTACGAACACCCCCGGTCGCGTTTAGCTAAAGAGTTCAAAGGAGAACCAGGGGTATGAGATTTACCAGGCCACTCAGTATGTGGCTCGCAGTTGCTTCCTTGCTGACGTTGTTAGCCTTGTCGGCTTCCAGCTTAATGGCCCAATCGGCCGGAACCGCAGGTTTAGCCGGTAACGTGACCGATCAATCCGGCGCTGCCGTTCCCAATGTCACCGTTACCATCATCAATAACGATACCGGCCAAACGCGTACCGCGATTACTGGCGCGGATGGAACCTATAAATTCAGCCTGTTGCCTCCGGGCACCTACCACGTGCGATTCGCCGCCGCCGGTTTCAAAACCTCCGACGTGAATGCGGTCGCGCTGAACGTTACTGAGACACCGCAATTGAATCGCACGCTTGAAATCGGTCAGCAAACCGAACAGGTAACCGTGGAAGGCACGGCCGAAACGCTCCAGACGCAGAGCTCCACGCTCGGTAATGTCGTCGGAACCGCCGAAGTTTCGGGCCTCCCACTCAGCAATCGGAATTACACGCAGATCTTGAGCTTGTCGGCTGGCGCCAACGCAGCCGTCAACGATGCGCGGTCGCTCGGCAAAGGCACGCAGGACATGAGTGTCAACGGTAACGCGCCCGGCTCGAACAATTTCCAGATGGACGGCGTGGCCATCAACAATATCGCCAACGCCGACACCGCGAACGACGCCAACATTTATGCCGGTATCGGTATTCCCAACCCGGATGCCATTCAGGAATTCAAGGTTCAAACCTCCACTTATGACGCCAGCTACGGCCGCAACCCCGGCGCGAACGTCAACGTGGTGACGAAATCCGGATCCAACCAGTTCCACGGCGACGCCTTCGAGTTCTTCCGTAACAGCGCTTTGAACGCCAACGACTTTTTCTACAATCGCGACAATCCCGCTAGCGCCACCACGAAGCAGGTTCTGAACATGAACCAGTTCGGCGGCACCATTGGCGGCCCCATCAAGAAGGACAAAATCTTCTTCTTCGGCAGCTATGAAGGAACTCGCCAGAAAAACGGTGTGGCCACCCAAGGCTTTACCGATGCCACCTTGTCTCCCATTCCCGGCGGCGATAGAAGCGCACCCGGTTTTGCCGCAGCTCTTGCGGCGGAGAATTGCGGCAGCTTTACTCTCGGCCCCGCGCTCGCCTGCAATGGATCCAACATCAGCCCGGTAGCACTCAACATCCTGAACTTAAAGTTGCCGAACGGCCAGTATTACGTCCCCGGCTCCGGTTCAAACCTGCCCACCCAGGTGGCCTATAGCATTCCGGCCATCTACAACGCCGATCAGACTGTAGTGAACGGCGACTATCTGATCAATAGCAAGAATACTCTTGCGGCCCGCTACTTCTACACGCGAGATCCGCAGATCGCCCCTCTCTCGGGCCGGCTCCCCGGCGAGCCAGCCACCGACTACTATTCGAATACCGACGCTTCTCTGAAACTCACCACCATCATTACGAACAGCCTGGTGAACGAACTCAGGGGATCGATGCAGCGCAATCTGGCGCGCTTGACGGATACTCCCATTCCGGGCAGCACACCCCAAAATCTGGGTATCACTCCGCTGGTTACGGGACTTCCGTTAACGCCCGGCCTCGACATCCTTTCGAGTGGGTATACGATGTTCGATACTTTCAATCCCGCATTCAGCCCCACCACCCAGATGCAGATTTCCGATCAGATTTCCTGGTCGCACGGCAAGCACACCATTCGTGCGGGCTTCGAATATGAAGATGACCAATGGAACATCGTCTACCAGGGTTTCGAGCGCGGATGGCTCTTGTTCGATACCTTCAACGACTTCCTGGTCGGAGGGCCGGGAAACATCCTCAGTTGCATTTTCTGCGTGGCAGGACCGGAGCAAGGCGTGGTTCACGGCTATCGACTGCCTGACATAAACGCCTTCGTGCAGGACGATTACAAGGTCAATTCGAAGTTTACGCTGAACATTGGCGTCCGCTGGGAATATGACGGGACGCTCAGCGACAAGTACGGAAACCTGACCAACCTCTGGACCAGCCAGTTGCAAAAGGTCCCGGTTCCTCCAACCGGTCCCGGAATGGGCGCCAATAACCTGGTCGGCTGGGTGGTTCCGAACAATTACAGCACGGGCACCTATGGCGCAGTTCCGGCCGGCGTTCTGCAAAATTCAGGCAGCCTGCCGATTGCGGATCATCCGCCGTATAGCAACTTCGCTCCCCGCGTCGGCTTCGCTTACCAGATAACCAGTAAGCTCGTAGCGCGTGGCGGCGTCGGCTTGTTCTACGATCGCGTCGACATTAGCGCGCTGGTGCATGGCCTCGAACAAGGCCCACCGTACTCGGGCACCGCGGACGTGGGTGCGGGTAATCAACAGACCCTGGCGAATCCGTTCCCGGTGACTCCTATCGGAGTGTTCCCGGAGCGCTACTTCAATTCAGCTTGCTTGAGCGCCGCTCCCACGCCGGTGAATCCTATTCCTTGCAACTCACCCGCGTACAACTCCTACCTGAACTCGCCCTTCGTGTATCAGGACATGCACACGCCCCTGGTTCGGCAATACAACCTCAATTTGCAATATGAGCTCGCCAAGAACTGGGTGCTGGAAACGGCGTATGTGGGATCCAGCGGCATCAACCTGCTGGATGCGTACCACAATTACAATACCGCGCAGCTGGCAACCGCCAGCAATCCTATCAACGACCAGACGACCAACAGTCTCCAAAACGTCGCTCTGCGCGTTCCCTATCTCGGTTATCAGCCGGTAGGCGTGCAGGGTACCGCGTTTGACGGCAGTTCCAACTACAACAGCTTGCAGGTGACCTTGCGCAAGAACTTTTCGCACGGGCTCCTGATGCAAGCTTCCTACACCTATAGCAAGGACCTGACCGACATCAACTACTACAGCGGCGGCGCAGTGGGCGCGAACATCAACAATGCAAGCAATCTCGACCAGCAGTACGGACCGGCTTACTTCAACCGGCCCCAGCGCTTTGTCGTCAGCTACAGCTACGACCTTCCCTTCGGTATCCATCAGGGAGCATTAGGAAAGGCGTTGGGAGGCTGGAATGTCTCCGGCGTCACGACGCTGCAGGATGGCACTCCGCTCACCATCATCGATCCCAGCGCGGGCACCATCTACGGCACAACCACGGCCAGCACGGCGCAAATTTGCCCCGGACAGACCTTTGGTTCCATTCTTTCCAGTGGAAGCATTACGCAGCGTTTGGGCGGCAATAGCGGTGGTCCAGGCTACTTCAATTCCGGTGCGTTCTGTTCCGCTCCAACCGGAGGAATCTTCGGCAACGGAACCGGCTACGGCAACACGGGCGTCGGAATAGTTCTCGGTCCTGGTCAATTCAACTGGGACATTTCGCTGGTGAAGACTACCAAGATTACCGAGAGACAATCGGTGATCTTCCGCGCCGAGTTCTTCAATGCCTTCAACCACGCACAGTTCAACAATCCAATCGCTACGCCCGCTCCCGGCGAGGTACAACTGGGTCCAACGTTCGGTCAGATTACCAGCACCAGCGTCAATCCCAGAATTCTGCAGTTCGCTTTGAAGTACATCTTTTAGTCCGTAGCAGTTGTTCTAGCACTGCCCGGCCGCGGCTCCATCCTGAGTCGCGGCCAAGTTTTTTATCCCCACGCCCTGATCTTCTTCCAAAATGCCGGCCAAGGCTCCCGAAGGCCTCGACATACCCACAAATACTTGTCATATTCCGTCTCTTCATTCACCACGCGGTAAGGGTTCGAGATCAGTCCCTCGGATTCGCAGGCTACGAAGTTGGTTTTGACAAACCGCGGTGAGAGCCCGACGACGATGAGCGTCTGGGGCGGATGATCGCCGTAGCCGCGCAACCAGAACGAGTTCACGATGCTCAAGGCCTGCGGCAAGCCACGCGCAGGTCCATACAGATCGATCGCGCCTGCTTCGCCGTAGTTGCCGGTGAGGATGCCAGCGCTCGCACGCTCCGACGAAGGCAATGAGTCGCGGATCTGTGCGATCCGATCCACCAGATCAGGCCATCCGATCTCCTCGCGCAGGTCGCCATTCACCCGAATCTCGGCCTGGAACCATCGCGAATTGATTGGCGCAACAGGCAGGGCGAAGGCGACGCCCAGCGCGAGCGCCATCGCCAATCCTGCCCAGTTCAGCCCTCTGGCCCAGCGCGGCCACTGCTCCGATAAAACTGCGCCCGCGGCCAGCAGCATCGGATAGAGCGGTGCGGTGTAGTAATCTCGCGCGTGGGTTGCTGAGAAAAGTACGAGTGCCGCGACGAACGTCCATCCCAAAGCGCGATAGCCCGTGCCTGCGGGCTTACGGAAGTAGAAAATCAAACCGGAAATCCACAAGGGGACGGTGAAAAGATTCGCGGGAACCACGAACTGCTTCCACAGAAATCCGTCGGTTCTCCCGATCCGCACGTCCCGCGCGTGAATCGTACGTAGAAAATCGATCGAAATGAAACCGTGGTTTACCTGCCAGATCAGGTTGGGTAGCACAATAACCAGCGCTAGAGCAGTGCCCGCGACCAGCCACTTGCTCACGAGCAGCTTTCGCGCGGGTGTCAAAAGGAAGCCCACAGCCAAGCCCGCCACCAGCCACGCAATAGTGTATCGGGTCATCAGCCCTAGCCCGACGGCGGCGCCCACTGCCATCCACCAGCGTCCATTGCCTGACTTCAGTAAACGGATCACGAAATAAACTGCCAGCACCGACCACAGGAAGTCGAAGGAGACGTATTGAAACAGATGTCCCTCCGCCATCGATAACGGAGACACCGCGACGGCCAGCGCCGCGACGATCTGAGCCCCTCGTCCGCCGCCCAGTTCGCGCGCCATCAATCCGGCCACCACCATGGCTACGCATTGCGCCAACGCGGTGAAGAATCGTACCGCGGCTGGCGCTATCCCAAACAGGGCCAGAGCAACCCGCGCTAGGAAAGGCGTAAGCGGTGGATAGGCGACGTATCCCCACGCCAGGTGCCGTGCGTCGTCGAGCGTCGCCAGTTCGTCGCGATGGAAGCCGTATTGGCCGTTGGTGAGCGTGTGGAGCAGAAGCCGGAGCGCGGCTAGAACCAGCAGCGTACGCAGCGCCGACGGCGGCTTCATCAGCCTATTCTACGCAGCCTCCGCGGGAATGTTCCCTAACGTTCAGCCAAACGGATTTTCATCCGCGCTCGGTCCATAAATCACCGGAACCGGGACCTCCAGCAATCGCAAGTAAACCGACAATTGGCCGCGATGATGATACCAGTGGTTGAGCATGATGGTTCGCAGCATCGCCGCGCGAGGCATGGCCATCACTTCCTTGCCGTTCGCCGTCAGACGCCAATTCCCCATCGCGGCCGATTCGCTGACGCCTCCCAGGTACTCTTGCACGGTTTTGACGCTCGAGTCGAGCGCGGCGAGAATCTCAGCCAAGTCTTTCGGACCGGGCTGATTGAAAGCCTGCGGATTGATTTCGTACTCATCCACCTGCGCCATCTTGGAGATGCCTCCCGGGATCGTCGCCACGTGCATGGCCAATTGGCCCAGCGACATCGATTTCGGATGAGGCTTCCACGCCAGTTTGTCGGCGGGGACGCGGTCCAGGACCCGTTTGGTGGTGGCGGCCTCTTGTTGGAATTCGCCCATCATTGGTTCCAGCATCTTAATCATGATTTGTCTCCTTGATTAGCGGTCAACTTCTTCGGTTGAGAATAGGGCTTGGTCAGATCCACCAACTCGCCGTCCACGTATTTATCGTGGTGGCGAACCCACGCCATACCGTACTTGAACGCAGCCTCGTCGCGCCCCTTTGGAGTAATATCCAGAAAATTGTACGCGCCGATGAAGATGTCCAGCCCTCGGCCATAGCTCGAATAAGTGTGGAACACGCCGCCCGTCTTGTCCTTGTAAAACACGCTGACGCCAGGGCGTTCTTCGTTCGGGAACTCCGTCTCTTGGTAGTTGTAGTACACTTTGCCCGTGGTGAGTTCGTCCTTGCTAACGGACACGTGATAGTCGGGGTTGAATTCGCTCTCGTAGGAGGACACCCACGGGAAACGCCAGCCCATGCGTTTCTTGTAGGCTTCGATCTGCGCCAGCGGCGCGCGCGAGACCACCACAAACGTGACGTCGCGATGAGGAAGGTGAATCATAGGGCCATCAAAATGATCGGCCAGGAATGAGCAGCTCGGACAACCTTTTCCCATCCTGGACCGAACATGAAATGGTACACGATCAACTGGCTCCTGGCGCCAAAAAGATCGCCGAGGGTCTTCTTTCCGCCCGGAGTATTAAAGATGTATTCTTTGTCCACCTTGACCCAGGGGAGCGTACGGCGCTCCGCGCTGATCGCGTCGCGCTGGCGCGTGAATTCCTTTTCCTTGGCCAGCAGAACCTTGCGCGCTGCCAGCCACTCGTCTCGCGACACTACTCTGTGCTCTGTCATTTCCCCTCTGCTCGCGTTTTCACGCGCTCGTGCATGCGGCTCCAGCCCATCGACACGTTTTTCCTGTGTTCTTCAGGAATCAGTCCCAGTGCCGAGTGCCGGAATTTGATGAGCGTTCCTCCCTCCACCTCGCTCAGACAATACTGCATATTTGAGGCCACTGGATAGGACATGAATAGCGGACCCGTGAATTCGAGCAATGTCGGCCGCTTGATGGCTTGCACGTGTGCCCAGAAGTGGCCGTTATCGTTGCCCAGATCGCGGTACCACCTCCCGCCCGGCCACGGCTCAATTTTCATCGGCATGGGCTTGCCGTCGGCCTGGTTGTGAGGTCCGATCTCGTCCAGCAGTGCTTCGAACGTTGCCTCCAGCGATGCGCGGACATGAATCTCTTGCACGACGTTCAACGTCAAATTATCCATGGCTTGTACTGTTGCGTTCATGCTTCCTCCTTGACTTTTTTCTCAGCGCGTTCTTTGATACGACTTAGTTGATTGGCCCAGTAGCGCTCGAAGGTGCCGGTCCACTCGTGCAGAGGCCGGATCGCTTGGGCATTGGTTCGATAGAATGCCTGGCGTCCAGCGCGCCGGACGTGAACCAACCCCACGTCTTTGAGCACGCGCAGATGCTTCGACACCGAAGGCTGCTCCAGCCGCAGTGACTTCACGATATCTCCGACCGGCCGCTCTTTCAGCGCGAGATAACTCAGGATCTCCCGCCGCCGGGGTTCGGCCACTGCGTTGAAGGCGTCGGATGTAGTGGCGGCACGGGGCACGAAGCCATTATATTCCGATATAGGAATATGTCAACACCATCCCGAAACCGCCCGGCCACTGAATCCCGTAATGCCGCTGGCGGTTTTAGACGATCCTGCATACACTAAGCTTCGTTTCAAAGTGGAGCTCTGGAGGACCGGATGGATCAACTGTACTGGATTCCGTTGGGGATCGTGGCGTTCATAGCGCTTTACATGATCCTGGGAAGCTTTTTCACCGTGCGCACCGCCGAAGTCGCCATCATTACCCGCTTCGGCAAGTTCCTGCGCGTCGCCGAGCCCGGCTTGAACTGGAAGCGCCCATTCGTCGATTCCGTTTCGGGCACCGTGAGTCTGCGCGTGAATCAGATCACGCTGACCATGGAAACCAAGACCAAAGACAACGTGTTCGTCACTATTCCCATTTCAGTGCAGAATCGGGTGCGTCCGGAAAAAGTCTACGACGCGTATTACAAGTTGTCCGATCCGGTGGCGCAGATCCAATCCTACGTCGAGCAGGTGATTCTGGGGCATGTCCCGGGGATGACGCTGGATGAAGTGTTCGCCTCGCAGTCCAGTATTGCCGCGGCCGTCAAGCAGGAGCTGGATGCCGACATGGCGTTATTCGGATACGAGATTGTCAATGTGCTGGTGACGGACATTATTCCCGATGCGAAAGTGAAATCGGCCATGAACGACATCAACGCGGCACAGCGCGAACAGGTGGCGGCCAATGCCAGGGGCGAGGCGGAGAAGATTCTGGTGGTCAAAAAGGCCGAGGCGGAAGCGGAGAGCAAGGCCCTGCAGGGGCAGGGAATCGCCAATCAAAGGAAGGCCATCATTGAGGGGCTGCAGGTTTCGATCGAACAATTCCAGAAGGTCGTCGAAGGAGCTTCCGCGAGAGAGGTCATGCAGTTGGTGATGGTCACGCAGTATTTCGACACCTTGAAGTCCATTGGCGAAAACGACAAGACCAACACGTTATTTCTGGCTCATTCGCCTGGTGCTGTCAAGGATGTCTCCGATCAAATTCTCGAGTCCATGCTGGTGGCGGATAGGGCCAGCTCCTGAAGCGCCATGCCAGTTGATCTCAAGTACTTGCGGGAGCACTATGCTTCGCTCTCCGACGAAGCGCTGGCGGCGATCGACCGCACCGAGCTGGTCAAAGAAGCACAACAGTGTTACGACCAGGAATTCGGCCGGCGAAAAGTTGCACGCCCCTCCATTCCTGTTCCGGCGAACGCTGCTGATGATGGTCAGGAGAACAAAGAAGAGCTACCGGCCACCGGGGACGAACCCGACTGGCTGGATGAGGCCGCCGAAATATACTCGCGATACGGCCTTCCTGGGTCCCCGCCCGCGGACGATATCATGGACGCTGAGCAAGCCTTGAATGCCGCCGGCATTCCGTGCCACCTGGACCTGGTCGAAGAGGAGAAGAGTACCGCGCCTCTTCCGACGCATCGCTGGCGCGTCATGGTTCCAGGCAACCTGAACTTCCGTGCCACCAGCATACTGGAACGCGACATCTTCAACTCCGAGTTTGAGGCGGGATGGAAAGCGCATCTGGAAATGCTCTCCGATGACGAACTGCGCGCGACGAATCCCCAAGAAGCCCTCTGCGGCTTGTTTGATCGCGTGGACCGTGTGATCAACGCCTACGATGAAGAAATCGCCCGCCGTGCGTTGTGATTATAAACTATGGAAATGCGATCCGCCGTGCGTTCTCTTCGCCGCCGGCCGGCCTTCGCGCTGGCCGCCCTTCTAACCGTCGCGTTGGGCGTGGGAGCTAATACAGCGCTCTTCGGAGTCATCTACAGAGTCCTCATTCAGCCGCTGCCTTTTCGCGATCCCTCCAGGCTGGTCCGGATCTGGGAGACCCATCCCGCTCTGCCGCAGTTACAGGTCACGGTGCCGGATTTTCGCGACTGGCGCAGTCAAACTAGCAGCTTCAATGCAATGGCCGCGCACACGGCTTCGGCCATGAACACCGTCACGTTGCTTGGGCAAGGCCAGCCGGAGATCGTTCACGGCACTATGGCCACCAGCGATCTTTTCCCCAGCATGGGTATTCAGACGATGGTGGGACGAAATTTCAACGACGCCGATGAACGCGCCAAGCGACAAGTGGCAGTGATCAGCGAAAGCCTCTGGCGGAGGAAGTTCGGGGCCGACCCACAGATCGTGGGCAAGCAGATTCGGCTGGACAAAGATTCGTTCACCGTCGTTGGAGTTGTGTCGCGACGCCAAGCTTTTCCCGAGTGGGCCGACTTTTGGACGCCGCTCTCTCTGATTGGTCCCGACTATCAAAACCGCCGTAAATTCCATCCGCTCGAAGTGGTGGCGCGCCTGAAGCCGGGTGTTACGGCGGAGCAGGCGCAGACCGAAATTCAGTCCATCGCACACCGGCTGTCGCAAGCGTATCCGGACACCAACGCGACGGTCGGCGCGTACGTAATTCCTTTGGCGCGCGAGATGACACGCGATGTTCGTCCGTCGTTGTTGCTGGCGTGGGCGGCCGTGGGATTGGTCCTGCTGATGGCGTGTGCCAATCTCGCGCATCTCTTTTTGGCGCGAATGATCGAGCGGCGCGAAGAGATGGCGATTCGTGAGGCGCTGGGCGCTGGGGCGGGCCACTTGATCCGTCAGGTGTTGACCGAGAGCCTGATACTGGCCGCGGCAGGCGGAGCCCTCGGCGTCACACTCGCATTTGGCGCAAGCAAACTCCTGCCTGCGGAACCAACAGCGTGGCACGCTCCCGTTTGGCTCTTTGCCATCGCGATTTCCGCAGTGTCTGGCGTGCTGTTCGGCGTGCCTTCGTGCTGGCACGTCCTGCGCGACCGCCGCCGGCTCACTGCTTCGACAAGATCGGTGATTCGCGGGCGGTCCCGGCTCGGATTCGTCCTCTTGTCCGGCGAAGTTGCCATGGCGTTTCTCGTTCTCGCCGGGGCTGCCTTGCTCGCGCGAAACTTTGCTGCGTTGCTGGCCGAACCTCCTGGTTTTCAAGCCGGTCAAGTGCTCGAAGTTCCGAATCTTCCATTGCGCGGCGATTGGGCCAAGTCACTGCTTCCCGCATTGCGGCGGCTTCCCGGTGTCCAAGATGTGGCCGCTATTAACTCCGCTCCTATGAGCTTGGGGTCAACCGAGCATGGCCGCTTTGCTACGCGCTTGGGTATCCAGGGCCGAACGTTCGAATCCGGCAGCTTCCCGGTGACAGAGATGCGCTGGATCACGCCTGGCTATTTCCGTGTGCTACAAATTCCGCTGCGGCGTGGCCGGCTTCTGACCGATTCCGAGGCCGATCAGAACCGCGTCTTGATCAATGAAACGCTGGCTCGCCGGTTCTTCGGAAACCAGGATCCCGTTGGACAACATCTGATCTTGGGCGTGATGGATCCCAAGCAAAACTCCCTCGAAATAGCAGGTGTTGTCGGCGACACGCGCGATTTGGGCCTGGATCAAGAAGTAGAGCCGATGTTCTATGGTATTTCCACTGCGTCGGTGACGGCTCTCGTGGTGAAGACGCAAGGTGATCCAGCCCAGTTCGCGCCCGCGGTTCGAGAAGCCATTCAAGCTATCGACCCCGAGCTTCCCATTTCGAAGATCCAGCCGTTATCTCAGAACGTCGCCGACTCACTCGCGCGGCGTCGCTTCGCGCTTACACTGCTCGGGATCTTCAGTGCGATGGCGGCATTGCTCACGGCTGCGGGCGTGTATGGATTGCTCGCCTATTCGGTGAACACACGGGTGTGCGAGTTCGGAGTGCGGGGCGCGGTGGGCGCGTCGCGCCGGCACCTGGTCGCGATGATCCTGCGCGAAGCCGCGATACTCACGGCCACGGGACTGGCGGCCGGCTTAATCCTCGCGCTGGTGTTCTCCAGCGTGATGAAGAGCTTCGTGTACCGGCTCTCGCCTTTGGACCCTTGGTCCCTCACGAGCGCCGGAGGCTTTCTGGTTCTCTTGACGATGATTTCAGCGTGGATACCGGCGCGCCGGGCCGCGGCGGTGGACCTTGCCACTGCGCTTCGCGCCGACAATTAGTATAATTCCAGCCATGCGACGCAGAGAATTCGTTTCCGCGGCTGCCCTGGTCGGCGCTGCGACCGTTGCCGGCACTCATACGAATGCCCAAACCGCCCCAGCCCCCAGTAAAGGACGCCTCAAGCAGTGTGTTACGGGATTCCCGTTCGATCCCAAAATGTCCTTTGAAGATCGCTGCCGGGAAGCGGCGCGGCTGGGCTGCGTGGGCTACGATCTGGTGGGCCCAAAAGACTGGCCTACGTTGAAGAAATATGGCCTGATCCCCACCATGGCGCCGCCCGGCGGAGTCAGCATGGAGAACGGGCTGATTCACAAAGAGACTCATGAGCAATTCCTGGTGGCGCTTGGCATGTCTATCGATGAGTGCGCCGCGGGCGGATGCCCCAACATTATTACGGTCGGCGGCCAGCGCAAAGGCATGTCGGATGCGGAAGGCGCGGACAATGCTGTTGCGTTTCTGAATCGCATCAAATCGCGCGCCGAAGACAAAAACGTCACTATTTGCATGGAAGTGATGAACAGCAAGCTCCAAGACCCGAGCCTCGGCCGAAAGGATCAAATCTGCGATCACATCGCCTGGGGTGTGGACGTGGTCAAGCGAGTGAATTCGCCGCGCGTCAAGATTCTCTGCGACATCTATCATCTGCAAATCATGGATGGCGACGTCACTCGCAACATCCAGCAGAATTTTCAATATATCGCTCACTTCCACACGGGCGGTGTTCCGGACCGGCATGAGATCGACGATACGCAGGAACTCAACTACAGGTTCATTGCGAAGTCGATTGCGGATCTGGGATTCACTGGCTATATCGCGCACGAATTCCGTCCGTCGCCGGGCCGCGATCCGCTCCAGAGTTTGAAACAGGCTATCGACATCATCACCGTGTAACGGATGTGAGGGACTGCAGTAGCGACGGTACCCGATCGGGCGTGGGGGGGCGCTGATGACCGCCACGCTGCTGAAGAGATTTCGATGGTCTTTTGAGAGGCCAAAGCGCGCACCTGACCTACCAACCTAGGTTGTAACGTTAGAAGCGCTCAAGGATCGAAGCGGACGTAGTGAGAACTCCGCCGGCGGCCACGAACTCAGAAAACATTTCGCGGGCCTTCTGTTCATCCAAGGCTTTTACGGCGTCGGTGACAATCTCCACTGGTTTGCCTGTCTTCAGGAGTCCGAATGCGGCAAAGCGAACGCAGATTTCGGTTACCACGCCATAAACGACGTACCGATCGGCATTAAGCTCTGTGAGCAAGGGTGCGAGCTGCGGACTGCTGAAACAATCGAGCTTCTGCTTCTCGAGTATACACTGGCGGTCACGCTGATGGAGCAACGTAATGGCGGGTTTGTGTTGTCCCGCAGTTCCCACCACGCAGTGGTGAGGATAAATCTGAAACTCCGGATCGTTTTCCGTATGCGCGTCCATGGTAGAGATCACTACCGGCGCACGGCGATTCAGCTCGCCGACTATGGGAAGAATGCACTCGGCTCCCGGCACGTAGAGCGCGCCCGCGGGATAGACGAAATCAATCTGCGTGTCGATGTCGAAGAAGACCGTTTTCATCCTGGACCTTTTCGTACAGCGTCAACAGCTCATGGCTCTGGTCGACGCGATATTCCTGGCCGATGTCGAAGAGGCTGCGGACGGCGGTGGGCAATCGCTTGATGCACTCGGCGGCGTACTGGCGCGCGACGCCGGCCGTGGGCAATGGCTCAATCAATTTGCCACCCAGCATCACGGGACGAAGCAATGCCTTCGCCTCCGGCTCGCCGCAGCCACAGCCCAGGCACTCCCAAGAGCAGGCGATCACATCGTGGGCAGCAAATCGAAATACTTGTTTCGCTCCGGGGAGCGTGTGTTTGTCCTCGCTGAACTTCGCAGTGAAGCGGCCGTTCAATTCCACCAGCTTGTAGACCACGCCGAGATGGGGCGAATCGGCGGAAGTTGCCAAATCGGTGCCAACTCCGAAAGCATCGATCGGCGCACCGGCGGCTGCGAACTCCAGGATCTTGTATTCGTTCAGATCGCTGGTGGCCATGATCTTCGCGTTCTTCAACCCGGCGTCGTCCAGGATCTTGCGAACCTCGCGTGAAAGCTCCACCAAATTGCCGCTATCGAGCCGCACGCCCCACAGCGGTGCGCCGAGGGAGGCAGCCGTTCGGGCGCCGGCAATCGTATCGTAGGTGTCGATCAGATAGGCGGTAGCATCGCCGAGCAGGTTCTGGAGCCGCTCAAATGCTTCGGTCTCCGATGCAAAGGATTGCACCCAGGAGTGAGCGGCGGTTCCAAACACCGGAATGCCATAACGGAATCCGGTTTCAGTGTTACTGGTGCCGATGCAGCCGCCGATATAAGACGCACGTCCGGCGAGAACCCCCGCTTCGGCCGAGTGGGCGCGGCGCGCGCCGAAATCCACCACGGCACGGCCGCCGGCCACTTCTACGATGCGTGATGCTTTGGTAGCAACCAGGGACTGAAAGCCGATAGTGGCGAGCAGGTATGTTTCCACGATCTGCGCTTCCATCAACGGCGCGCGAACGGTGAGGAACGGTTCATTGGCGAAGATGGGCGTGCCCTCAGGCATTGCGAAGACATCGCCCGTAAAGCGGAGCTGCCGCAGCGCGTCGAAAAAGCCGTCCGAGACGCGCTGGAATTGGCGCAACCCGCGTAAGTAGTCGATTTCCTCGTCCGTGAATCTAAGATTGAGGAGATAGTCGACAGCTTGCGCCAGGCCTGCCGCCACGACATAGTTGCGATAACGCGGCAGACGGCGGAAAAACAGCTCGAAAGTGGCGCTTTCGCTGGTCTTGCCGGCTTCGAAGTAACCGGCCGCCATAGTGAGCTGGTAGAGGTCGGTTAGTAAGCCGGTCATTAAACTTCTATTCTAACAACCGCTTACTCTGTTCGCGGCTCCGTTTACTAACATCCGCGGCCTTCAGAGCTAGCCCCATGGCCACGGACGTGAATTCATTGCCGGTTTTGATGCGTTCCTTTCCAAACCGCGCGTCGAAAATTCGCCGGACTGCGGGGACGAAGGAAGAACCTCCTGTGAGGAAAACCATATCGACATCGCGCGCGTGAATGCCGCACGAGTTTAGCAGCGAGTCTACACAGGTCTCAATTTGCATCAGCTCTTCTGAGATCCACAGCTCGAAATCAGTCTGTTGAACGAGAGAGTCCAGATTCATGGCTCCGTCGGTGAAGGCGAACCGGGCCGTCTCCTGAATCGACAAATCGCATTTCGTCTTCTGGATGGCTCGGTGCAGCTGGTAGCCCAGATCCTCTTCGACAAGATCGATGAGCGCGCCTATTCTCTCAGGATGAAATGCCTGGGTTTTGACGCTGTTCAGCATGTTCATGACTTCCTTGGTGCGAAGGAAGGACAAGTGATGCCATCGTTCCAGCTTGAAATAAACCCAATTCGGAACCGGGAGGATCTTATTCATCGACTGCATCTGCGATCCGGCCCCCAGCGCCGGCGAGACGATGTGACGAATCATCTTGGCGTCGAACGAATCGCCCGCCAGGCCAATCCCCGCGTTGCCCAGCAAATCCTTCGGGGATCTGCCGCGACGCCGGATGCTCGCGCCCACCTTCACCAATGAGAAATCGCTGGTGCCGCCTCCGAAATCGCCGATCAGGATCAGTTCATCGTGATCCAGAGTGGATTCGTAATAGTGCGCCGCCGCCACGGGCTCCATTTCAAAGGTCACAGAGTCGAATCCGGCTAAGTGGAATGCTTTTTCCAGTCGCTGCTGGGCGTAATGGTCGTCATCGTCCGACGCTGAACCGACGAAGTGGACCGGCCGGCCGACGACTGCCTGCTTGATATCGGTTCCAAATTGACTTGCAGCCTTCTCGCGGAGGTCGCCGAGTATGCAAGCGATAAGGTCTTCCAGAGTCCGCCTGCGGCCAAACACTTCCGTGGTTTGGAGACTGCGGCTGCTGAGAAACGACTTCATCGACTGGATCAGCCGGCCTTTGTGATCGGCTTCCAGGTAATGCTCTATGCCCTCCGGTCCGCTCCATGACTTGATCAGGAGCTTGTTTTGCTGCCTGATCTGCTCCAGATAAAGAAGAGACCGGTAGGCGTCCGTGATTCCACCCGCAAACGGAAAAGTCGCGAGAGCGATGCCGGAAACCGGATCGAGGCGTGCGACAGAGCTGTTTGTTGTTCCGAAATCGATGCCGATCGCGACGTCCGTCATTCCCTAACGTTCCTCGCGACAGAGCGTTTATTTCTTCGCTGGCGGCGCGGGTTTCACGTCCGAAGCTGCTTGCGACAGGTCGTCCACGGTCTTGGCGTCCAGCCCGTACAGCGCCGGTTCGTTCTCGCGTTGCGCGATATAATCCGCGCCTTGCTTGGCAATCGACAGCTTCTCGGTGAGCTTTGCGTTGTTGGAGACTACGGTAATATCAATGGCCGGGACGCCCAGGGTTCCCGTGTCGATGAACTTACTGGCGGACAAATCGCGCAATTTGTCAAGGAAGGATTGCACGCTGACACTGTCCATCTTCTTGCCGTTCGAGAACCAGTCGTCGCCGCCCTTCTGGAAGGCAAACGTTTTTCCGTTGGCATGCATCTCGATCCTGCTCGGATCGTTGAATCCGAAATCGAAGAGTTTCTTGTTACGAAAATCGTCCAGCGACTTGTCCACGCCCATGCCAAGTTCCGGAGTGGCTTTGAAGACACCTGCCACGACACTCGATTTGGCGTAGTAATCGTCTTTGACTTTCCGAACCTCGATCTGCTGTGTGCCGGAGGGATCCGTCAGTTTCACGGTTGCAACCGGCGTGCCGGATGCAAATGCGGCGGCAGCTTTCTTGGCATCCTCATCGGAAAGCGTCAGATCCATCTTCGCGTCCTTCAGCTTCCGCAGCATCTCGTCCACCTGCAGGCCGTCGGCGCGCAAAGGCTTCGGCTTGACGATTTGCCAGCGGTCTTTGTCGCGGCCAAACTCAATATCCTGCTTTTTGGCGATCAGTTCCACTCGGCTGAGCTTGTCTTGATCGAAAGTGAGCAGGCGCTTATCGCGCAAATCGTTGGCCGATTTATCAATGCCGGTCTTCACGTAACTCGCGACAGTGAATACTCGCGGATCGCCTTGCAGCATGGCGTAGGAACCGCTATTAGTGGGTGTGTCGTCGCCTATTTCTAGCTTGCTCACCTTGCCGCCTTTTCCCGTGATATCCACTTCGATGGCCGGCGAATTTAATCCATAAGCGGACAGATTGGCGGCTTTATCTTCCACCACGCGATCGGCACTCACATTCGCGGCGGACGCCACTAACTGACTTGCAGTGTCTTGGTCGGCCGGGTAGGCCTTGGGCGCGATCATCTGCCATTTGCCGTTGGCTTTTTCGAGAACTGTCTCGTCGGCGCCCTTTTTCTTGATCGCTACTTTTGTGATGTCGCCTTCGGTGAGCGCAAGGATCTTGGGAGGCGCGTCGGCAGGAGGCTTGGCCGCTTCGGCTGCTTTCTCTTTGTTCGAAAAATAGAGGCCCACACCGAGTGCGGCTAACAGGACAACGGCGACTAACAGACCACGGAACCGCATGCGCGCTTATCTCCTCTTCAACCAGACCATGACACCGCCGAAAATCACGATCAGGGGCAGGAAGATCTGGCTGGTGATTTGCACGGTTCGGAATTGCGCGCGCGTCAACATGATGCGGCGATCTTCCGGCTCTTTAGGACGAATGGAGATGAGATCCTCATCCGACGAAAGCCAGTTGACCATGTTCAGCAAGAGATTGCGGTTACCACTGAACCCGAGCGCCTGGTTGGACGCCCAACCCGAATTTCCAACCACGACGAAGCGTCCCGAGGCGCTTGGCTTGCTGCCGGCGTAAGTGCCCGCGACGGCCAGAGTAAACGGCCCGTGTTTATCTTTGGCGGGATTGATGCGAATCTCCGACGACGCGAGATCCGAAGTCGCAAAACTATCCGTGGATGTGGAGAACAATTTAGTAATCGTGGTCTTGTCGGTGTTCTTCGTTTCCAGCGAGCGCGACAACGGGAACGCCGTGGAAATATTCGTTAGATCGTTCACGATGGGGTGCGAATCGTATTGCAGCACCACCGGCGCCTCGGGGCCGCCGCCTAGTAACTGAGAGGCCGCACTCTCGTCCAGGAGTAAGTCCTTGTCGGCGGTGACGCCCCAGCTTGCCAGAAGATCGGTGAGGGCCATGTTATCGCTGATCTGCTTGCGTCCCAGCCGCAGCGGAGGATCCAGCATGAAGAGGGCGCGCCCGCCGCCCTCCACGTACTTCTTGATGGCGTCCACTTCGGGCTGAATATAATCGCCAGTCGGGCCCGCAACCACCAGCAGGGTGCAATCGGCGGGCACTTCAGCCTTCTCTTGCAGATTGATGCTTTGAACCTTGTAGTTGTCTTTCTGCACGACGCTTTGAAAGCCGGAGAAACCATCGCTTTGCGATGAATCGTCCAGCCGGTGCTCGCCGTGGCCGGAGACCACGCAGACCTCGCGCTCACCGCCCTTCAGGGCGCGGATCAGGGCGCCGGTGACACCTTCTTCATCGAAGGTCTTGGCGTCTTCGCGGCGTGCTCCCACCGATATTACGGCTTCGCCTTCGCGCGTCACATTTTCGGCGCGGGCCAAGGTGGGATTCTTCAGCAGATCGACATACTGGATATGCAGCTTCGGCGAGAGGTTTTGATAGCGATCGAGCAAATCCTTGGCGGTTTGCATTCCAGTGGCGCGATCGAAGTAACTGATGGTTACATCCTGCTTCAGATCGCCGACCACTTTCTTGGTTTGGTCCGACAAGGTGAAACGTTTATTCGCGGTTGCATCGTACGACTTGTTGTAGCGATTCGCGAAGAAATTCGCGAGAACCAGCACGGCTATAATCACGAGGATGTAAACCGTCGCGTACGCGGCGTACTTGGTTTGTCTTGCTTGCATCCATCCCGAGCTCACTTACGACCTCCACCGGAGCGATTCCATGGAGCGCGAAGTCAGAAACAGCCCCATGAAAATCAAGGAAATGTAATAGACGGCGTCCTTGGTGTCGAGAACGCCCTTGGAAAAGGAATCGAAATGCGTGATGACGGAGAAATACGCGAGCACTTTCGCCCACGTCGCCGTCTCGTATCCCGACACCCACTCCAGAACCCATAACAACAGGCAGACGCCGAAGGTAGCCGCGCCCGCGATGATCTGATTCTTAGTCAGCGTGGAAATAAAGGTCCCGATGGCCAGCAGCCCGCCCGCCTGCAAAAGCAGCCCCAGGTATCCGATGGCCAGCGGCTTCCAATCCGGATTGCCGTAGCGGAACAGAAACGCGAAATTGACGGCGCTGAACAGTAGCAGCACGCCGTATAGGATCAGGGCCGAAAGCCACTTGCCGATGATCACTTCTATGTCCCGGATAGGCGATGTGGCCAGCAGTTCGATAGTGCCCATGCGTTTCTCTTCGGCGAATAGGCGCATGGTGATCATGGGAATGAAAAACAGCCCAACCACGCTGATGTTGCTCAGCAGAGGCCGGATCACGTATTCATTGACGCTCATGGGCATGGCCTGGCCGCTCATCTGCGATTGCAGGCTGGCGGCATTGAAATATCCCACCGAGTTCCAAAAGAAGAACCCGAAAATGATGGCGAACATCGTCAGCAGCAGATAGGCAATAGGCGAAACGAAGTAGCTGTTTACCTCTTTTTGGGCGATGACCCAGATATTCCTCATTGGCTCTCTCCTTGCACAACCGCCTCGGCGGGCACGGGTTCCTCGATCTTTTCTCCGCCGGTTAACTGCAGGAAGATCTCTTCCAGGCTCATCGCTGAGGGGCGGAGCTCGTTCAGATTCCAACCAGACTCGACGATGGCGCGGGCCAGATCCCCCCGAATAAAGCGATCTTTCAAACTCTCCACTTCAAACACAGACCGATTGCCACGGGAATCCTTCAGCAGGACGCGGCTCACGCCGTTGACCGTTTCCAGCCGATGCTGGATGGTCTGCGCGTCCAGCGCGCCGTTGCGTCCCTCCACTTCCAGCATCACCGATTCGGCGCCGCGTGCGCGCGCCTGCAGGTTATGCACGGAATCCGTAGCCACCAGCTTGCCTTTGTTGATGATCAGCACCTGCTCGCAGGTCTGTTCCACTTCGGGCAGAATATGCGTGCTCAGCAGGATGGTGTGGTCGGGCGCCAAGCCGCGGATCAGATCGCGTGTTTCGTTGATCTGCTTAGGATCCAGTCCCGCGGTGGGTTCGTCGAGAATGAGAACCTCGGGATTGTGGATAATGGCCTGCGCCAATCCGACGCGCTGCCGGTAGCCTTTGGATAGCTTGCCGATGAGTTTGCCTCGCACGTCTGCGACAGCGCAGCGCTCGGCCACCTCGGTCACCCGGTTCGCCAGACTCTGGCCGGACATGCCCTTCAGCTTTCCAACAAATGTGAGGTATTCCTGGACCTCCATTTCGTGATATAAGGGCGGAGATTCGGGCAGATAGCCGATCCGTTTTTTCACTTCCATCGGCTGCTCCAGAACGTCGAAGCCGGCCACGTTCGCGGTTCCCTCCGAGGGCGGAAGGAAACACGTCAGAATGCGCATGGTTGTGGTCTTCCCGGCGCCATTCGGTCCCAGAAAACCCACAATCTGGCCCTTCTTTACTTCAAACGAAATGTGATCCACCGCAAGCGTGCGGGCGTATCTCTTCGTGAGGCCTTGAACTGTAATCATAGTTAGACTCGGAGGAACTGCGATGGCTGGCCGGAAGCGCCTCCTGGGAGGCCAGCTCCGATCAGGCTGCTGCAATCACATGATAAAAATCGCTGGAGGCGAATGTCAATTTCAATAGGTTCGGGTTGACTAGCGGCAATTGCCGCTCTCGATATGTTATACGTTGACGACATCATTCCGTCAGGGCAAACCCCATAATTTGCATGCCTGCGTCCACATAAACTATGTTGCCGGTTACGCCGCGTCCCAGATCGCTGGCCAGAAAAACAGCAGTGTCGGCCACTTCCGCCGGGTCCGTATTACGGCGCAGCGGAGCCAGTTTTGCTCCACCTTCCAGCATTTTAGAAAAATCGCGGATACCGCGGGCGGAAGTAGTTTTGACGGCTCCCGCCGAGATTGCGTTTACCCGAATGTTAGACGGGCCGAGATCGGCCGCCAGGTACCGCACGGAGGCTTCGAGCGACGCTTTGGCCACGCCCATTACATTGTAATTTTCAATCACGCGTGTGGATCCCAAGTAGGTAAGCGTCATGATAGAACCGCCGCCTGGGTTTCCATTGTGGCCGGCCGGAGCCATGAGCGGCGCTGTTGCGCGCGCTACGGCAACCAACGAATAGGCACTGACATCCTGTGCGAGTGCGAAGCCAGCCCGCGAAGTTTCCACGAATGGCCGGCTCAAATCCTCGCGGTTGGCGAACGCGATACTGTGAACCACGGCGCTTAGCACGGTTCCCTGAGCCTTTAGCTCATTCCCTAAGGCGTCCAGTTGGGCGTCCTGGGTTACATCGCAGGGCAGCACTTGCTGGACCTTCAGTTCCGCGCCCAGCTCCTCTACGGTTTGCTTTTGGCGATCGCCCTGGTAAGTCAGGATCACTTGCGCGCCTTCACGAATAAAGGCTTTGGCGATTGCGTGTGCGATGCTCCATCGGTTCGCGACTCCGAGGACAAGGGCAACCTTGCCCTCCATCAGTTGGGCCATGAAACTAACCATTGTAACTCGGGGGTGGAGGATGGAGTGAGATAACTTTGGATTTACGCTTGAAAGCAACGCTTCGGTCGCGGTTCAGTGGGGAGGAATGCTCTCTGGTCGCGGCTCAGCTCGGGTTTCGAATCTTCAGGATCTGGAACAAGTTGCTGTAATCGTCGGTCCAGGGGCGCAGGTTGGGACGGATGCGCGCGGGTGACACGCTGGACGATTTAAACGCCGGGGCGTGGAAGATCGTGGCGTCGCTCGACACCAGCACCCAGTCGCTATTGGAAAAGTAGTCAGCCTCTTCGTCCTCGTCGTCCACGTCGACGGCGGTCTTGCCGAGGTCATGCGCATTGCGCGATACCACCGGAACCAGATCGAGATAGCGATTGGACACATGCACTGCCAGGATTCCCGCTGGCTTCAAATGCCGGAAGTACAGCGCGAACGCCTCGCGCGTGAGCAAGTGGACGGGAATTGCATCGCTGGTGAAGGCGTCAATCGCCATCAGATCGAACTGCTGGCTGGGCTGAACTTCCAGCGTGAGGCGCGCGTCGCCGAGCAGCACCTGATGATCGGCTTTGCAATCGCGGAGAAAGGTGAACCAGGTGCTGGCGATGGAGAGCGCCAGCGGATTGATTTCGTAGAAGCGGAAGACGTCGCCAGCGCGGCAGAAGCTGGCGGTGACGCCGGCGCCGAGTCCGATGACAGCCACGCGGACTGGTCCGCGATTCTGCAGGTAGCCCATGGCTCGGCCCATGCCGGAGAAGGGTCCGTAGTAGCTGGTAGGCTCGTCGCGGTGGGCCGCGTCCAGAAGCTGGGTGCCATGATTGATGGTGCCGTGGATCAAGCGGCGGACGGGGGTGTCTTCTTCGTCGGCGGGAATATCGCGGACCCGCAATACGCCGTAGAAGTTTCGCACCGAAAGCCGAAAGATTTTATCGGCCAGATGCTTTTCATAGCCAAGATGAATGGCGAGTCCGATGGTAAACGCGACCATCGCGATGCGAACGGCGGCAACCGGGATTTTGCCCTTCCAATTCTGAGGCGAGATCCATAGAACGATGGCGGCCAGCGCGCTGCAAGCCACCATGGACAGCGGGAGTTCCAGGTAGGTGTGAAAAACGTGCGGCGCCACGATGGCCACGAACACGCCGCCTAATGTTCCACCCAGCGAGATCATCAAATAGAAGCCGGTAAGGTGCCTTGGATCCGGCTTCAGGCGCGCGAGTTCGCCGTGGCACACCATGCAGCAGATGAACAGCGTGGCCACAAACGTCGGGATGGCCCAGGCGATGTTCGGATTGCCTTCGTTGGCGTAAATCGCGTAGGTAGCGCCGTCGAGTGCGATGACGAGTAGCGGCAGAAAGACGCCGCGATTATAGACCTTGTCACGCTCGAAGCACAGGATAAAACTCAGCAGATAGACGGCGAGTGGCAGTACCCAGAGAAACGGAATGGGCGCGACGTTCGAGCTGAGATGATTGCTGATGGCAAGCAGCAGTGCCGAAGAACATGCTGCCAGCGCGGTCCAAACAATGCGGATGGTCCAACTGGGAGCCGGAGCCGATGTGGGAGCGACGGTCTCTTGCGATTCGAGCGGAGCCGCTCGCATCGTTCTCCATGCCACGGCCGCGCAGAGGACTACGAATACGATGTAGATGCCGGACCATCCGTAAGCCTGCCCGTGGGTGGTGAACATCGGCTCAACGAATACCGGATAGCCGAGCAGGGCGAGCAGCGAGCCGAAGTTTGACAATGCGAATAGCCGATAAGGGATCGCGCCGGGTTTGGCCGCGACATACCAGGCTTGCAGCAGCGGGCTGGTGGTCGAAAGGAGCAAGTAAGGAAGCCCGATGGTTGCGGTGAGCAGCAGTAAAATGCGCAGTGACGGATCGCCCGCGTGCGACGGCTTCCAGCTCGGGGATGGCAGGATGGGAAGCACCGCCAAGCTGAGAGCCATCAGGGCGATGTGCAGCGTGGCCTGCTGTTTCGGCTTCAGCCAACGCGTGGAGCGGTGGGCGTATAGGTAGCCTGCGAGCAACGCCGCTTGGAAAAAAAGCAGGCAGGTGCTCCACACCGCGGCCGATCCGCCGAACCATGGCAGGATGATTTTTCCGATCATCGGCTGCACGGCAAACAGCAGAAACGCGCTCAGGAAAATGGTGCAGGCGTAGGCGAGCATGGGCTGGTAAGGAGCAATGATCGCACAGGCTGCGAGAGGCCCGCATCGGCGCTTTCTAGCGCGACTCGTATGTTAGACTTTGGCGGTTTGAGACTTGCCCCGGTCGATTACCTGATCCTGTCGCTGTACTTCGTTTTTGTTCTCTCGATCGGCTGGATCGTGAAACGCAGGGTCGCAACCAGCGACGATTTTCTTGCCTCCGGCCGCTCGGTCCCGGTTTGGATTACCAGCCTTGCGATTCTTTGCGTAGTCGGCGTCGTGCGAACTATCAAGCTCCGCTCGAATCCGCCAACGTCAATCTCTATTGCGGCGTCTCGATGCTGATCTTTGGAGCCGTCATGTTGTGGCTGGCACGCCGGAAATCCCGGTCCTAGCGGCCGCGAACCGCATCGCCCAGCGATACATGGTTGTCGTCCAGGATGGTGCCGGTGGCGCGTTCCAGAGCCGCGCGAGCCTTGAGGTACGCGCTCTGTGCCACTACGACAGTGGACTTGGCCTGCGCCAGAAAGCTTTGGTACTGAATGATGAAGAAGCTGGTGGATGCGCCCACTTCAAACTTAGCCTGCTCCACATCGAGAGACTCTTGCTGCAACTTTTCGGTCTCGACGGCTGCCTCGTAGGATGCGCGTGCGCGCCGCATGGCGATCAGTGCATCTTCCACTTCCAGTTGCGCCTGTTTCCGTAGCTGCGCTTGCAGCACCTGGCTCTGCCGCAGCAGGATCTCGTCGCGTGTGACGTCGGCCTGGGCGATTCGATTGCGCAGCGGCAAAGTAATGTTGAGGCCGACTCCGTAAGTGGGATACTTGCGCGTGGCAAGCTGCTCCAGTGCGCTGCCATAGCCGCCCAGCAATGGCGACTCGATGGCCGGCGCCAAAGGGTTCAGTTGCGCAGCCAGCGCGCTGTTTTGAGCCGTGCCCACCAGATCTACTTCGGGTCGCAATCCATTGCGCGAGCCTTGCAAGCTGATCTGTGTGTTCTCCACCTGCAGGCCAGCCTGTGATAGGTCCGGCCGGTTGGCGTAGGCGAGCGCAACCAAGTCCTGCAGAGGCCTGACCTCGTCCGTTCCAGGAACCTCGATCGTATCGGTGGGAATGATGGGCGCATTCAGTATGTCCGGATCGTTATCCGTGCGGCGCGTGATTACGTTCTTGACAATCGCTTCCTGCTCTTCCAGCAGCCCGCGCGAATCGATGAGATCCTGGCGGATGGTAAACACCTGTGCGTTGGCGCGCGTCAACTCCACCGGCGCTTGCGTCCCCTCATCCACCTCAGCCTTGGTATCGCTGTAGAGTTTCTGGGCGGAGGCTAGCGTCTCTTCCTTCACTTTCACATCCTCATACAGCGCCACCAGATCGGTGTAGAGGCGCACCACGCCATAGACGGTGGCAATCAGCTGCTGCTGCACCAGCAGCCCCGCGATTCTCTGCTCGTTCTTCGAAATGCGGATGAAGCGGCGATTTACCGCTAATCCAAATCCGCGCAGCAATGGTTGGGTGACAGTGAATCCAATGCTGGAGGCCGTATAAGGGCTAAAGGCGCTCTGTAAAGAATTGGTTGTGTAGCGCGCGTTGTCGAAGCCCGCACTCAGTTCCGTGCCCGGGCCGAAGCCTTGTGTGTAGGCTGCATTGGCGTTGGTGGTGTTGCCTGACAGAGCGCTCGCGCCGTAGCCCACCGGATTCGTATCGGGCGTGCTGGCATGGGTCCAATTGAGTTGCCCGCTCAAGGCAGGGTCAAACTGTGGAATCGCGGGACCTGTCGAAAGCGGAACGGTCTGGAGTTGGGAGAGATTGTCCAGCTGCTCCGATAGCGCTCCGAGTTCGGATGGATTGGTTGGAACCGATCCGGCCGCTCCGACGGTTGGCGTCGCTGCCGATGTCACCAGCGGGCTGGCCGGTCCACCTACACCCACCGGCACTTCAAACACGTTGTAGGTCAGCCCTCGCGGCAGCCCGCCGCCTTTGGCGCGGAGCAACTCCGTGTCCGCCGCCGGCAACGTGTACCGCTCGAGTTGAATATCGAGATTGTTCTCGATGGCCAGTGCGATTGCGTCCGGCAGCGAAAGATAGATATTGCCCGATCGCAACAACTGCCGGATGCGCGGCGAATTGGACAGATCCACGGGCGCGATAGGATGCTCCACGTATGGCTGCTGCAGCCAGTTGAACATCTTGCCCGGGTAGTCCGGCGGAGCCGGAAACGCCGCCGGCGCGAGCAGGAGCAAACAGAGAAATACGGCGCTGATCTTTTTCATGCTGATCTGATTCATGATGATTCGGTTCCAAGCGCGCGTCCCGGCGATGCGGATCGCGCTGCGTGTTCTTTCAGGGTACGCGAGAGAAGGGCAGGACACGAGCTAACGCGAGCGTTTTGTTCCGCCCCCGTCGCCCGCTAACATGACCGGGTGAACTTTCACGCCTTCCTGGACGGAATCGTTCGGATTCGCGATCACGTGCTGTCCGGCGCTCAGCCCCGCCAGGATTTCGATCTGGCTCCCATAGTCCCGGCCGATAACAACGCGCTGAAAATGAACGCTGTTGCTCGAGTTCAGCACAGCCACCATGGTGCCTTCCGGCCGCACCGAGAGGGTGTCGCTCGGAAGCAGGAGCGGCGGATCTTTGCGCGGAAGGTTCAGGTCCACTTCCACGTACATCCCGGGCAGCAGCTTGTTCTCCGGATTCGGCACTTGAACCTCCACCAACAGCGTGCGGCTGGAGGGATCCAGCGCGTTCGCCGTGCGCGTGACGGCGCCGTTGAACTTGCGTTCCGGAAGCTCCGGCGTGGCAAGAGACGCCGTCTGTCCGACGTGCACATCCGACGCGCTGGCCTGCGGGACGTTCAAATACGTGCGAAGGAGATTGGTTTGCGCGATGCGGAACAGCATCGTACTGCCGGTGTTGACCAGCGTCCCCACATCGACGTTGCGCAGCGTGACCACGCCGGCGAAAGGCGCGCGCACCTTGAGATATCCCTGCATTTCGCTGAGCCGCCCGACATTCGCCTGCATGGCGGTGATGTTTCCCTTGGCGGCGTCCACGGCCCGCTCCAGCGCCTTCACATTAGCGGCCTGGGCCTGGTATTGAGCTTGGTACTGATCGTTCTCCTGCTTGGACACTGCGCCGCGGCGCACCAGATTGTCCCAACGCGTAGCGGTTACTTTGGCGATGGACTCATTGGCCTTGCCCTGTTCCAGCGCCGCATTGGCGCGTTCCAAATCGGCCTGCGCCTGTTCCACGGCTGCTTGCGCCTGCCGAACCTGCTGATCCAGATCCGGCGCCTCCACATCCGCTAGAAGCTGTCCTGCCGTGACGCGGTCGCCGATGTCCACATAGCGATGCCGCACGTAGCCCTCGGCGCGCGCCAGGATGGGCGCTTCCGTTACGGCCTGAATGTTGCCCGGCAGCACCAGCTCGCCCATCGCGGAGCCGTTCTTCACCGTCACCACAGTGACATCGGGCAGCGCGTCATTTTGCGCGCTGGCTTCGGCGATGATTTGCATGTCACGGCGATGATGGGGAATATAGCCGCCTAAGAACGCGGCCAGAAAGATGGCTGCCGCCAGGACGAGCAATAGCGTAATCCTGCCAGTCGACGGCCGTTTGGGATGCTCCAGCGCGGAATGGGCTCCCGCGGAATTCTTTTGCTCTAGTTCACGCTTCAGGCGCTCGATCTCCGCGCGTAGCTCTTCCTCGGAGGCAGACGCGGTCCGATCGAATGGATTATCAGGTTCGTTAATGGTCGATGATGTCATCTATGTTTAACTAATACGATTATGTTTAACTAATACGATCTCAATACGTATTCGGAGTGAGGCAGTCCCTCGCGCTCTTCCTCTTCGATTTGCTGGTCGTGATCGATCGGCGGCTGTTTGCGCAAGTAGCTGTAAACGATCGGCACGATCAGTAGCGTGGTCACCGTGGCCAAGAGCAAGCCGCCGATAACGGCCCTGCCCAGAGGAGAGTTTTGCTCGGCGCCCTCGCCGATTCCCAGCGCCATCGGCAGCATGCCGAGGATCATCGCCGCCGCCGTCATCAGCACCGGACGTAGCCGCGTATAACCGGCCGAAAGCGCCGCCGCCCGCGCTCCTTTCCCTTCCATTCTTTCGTCATTCGCGAACACCACCATTAGAATGCTGTTCGCCGTGGCTACTCCGATACACATGATCGCGCCCATCAACGAAGGAACATTCAGAGTCGTTTGGGTAACGAATAGCATCCAGAGGATACCTGCCAGGGCGCCGGGCAGAGCGCTTAAGATAATGAACGGGTCTACCCAGGACTGAAAATTGACCGCCATCAACAGGTAGACCAGAACGATGGCCGCCAGCAAGCCCAGGCCCAGACGATAGAAGGAACTCTGCATGGTGGCGGCCTGTCCACGCATTATGATTTCCGTCGTCTTGGGGATCTTGGTGTGCGCAATGATCTTCTCCACTTGCGAGGCCACGCCGCCCAGGTCCCGGCGGTCGATGTTGGCATACACGTCAAAGACCGGCTGCACGTTGTAATGATTGGCGATCTCGGGCCCGGTGCCGTGTTCGAGCGTGGCAATGTTCGACAGCAATTGCGTTTGATAAGGCAACGTGCCGGGATTGGCGTAGGCCGCGGAGCTTTGATTCGGCGACGCTCCGGTGGCGCCGTCGCCCTGGTTGGCCACACCCGCCGTGGACCCTAGCGTGTTGAAAGCCTCGGCCGCGCCCCCGACCGACACCGGTGTTCGCATCAGCTTGTCGAAGGAATCCAGTTTGTATTGCGGCGTCTGGATCAGCACGTTGTAGCTGACGCCGTTCTTCCAGTTGAGCCAGAAGGCAGGCGCAACCTGACTGGTGCCACTGAGGGAAATCAGCAAGCTGCTGGCGACGTTGCTCTGCGTGAGGCCTAGTTGCCCAGCCTTGATGCGATCCACTTTGATGCGTATCTCCGGTGCGTCCACTACTTGATGCACGTGAACGTCGGCCGCGCCGGGAATCCGCGCAATCTGTTCGGACAAGCGCTGGGCAATCTCGTAATTAGGTCCTGAGTCGCGTCCGGTGACTTGCACGTCGATGGGAGCCGGCAGCCCAGAATTCAGAATCTCGTTGGTAATATTGGCCGCTTCGAAGAAGAAGAGCATGTCGGGAAACTTCTCGTGCAGATGTTTCCGCAAGACCTGGGTATACTCGTCAACCGGCGAGTGGTCCTTGGTGAGCGAGATCAGAATATCGCCATCGTTATTGCCGATTGCCGCGCTGTCTCCAAACGCCAAGTTGAATCCGCCCGGAGGCAATCCGATGTTGTCGAGAATGGTGTCCAGTTCGCGCGCTGGAATGACGGCGCGGATTTCCCTTTCAATCTCGGCGAACCGCAGCTCTGTTTTCTCGATGCGCGTTCCAGCCGGCGCTTGCGCGTGCAAACGAATCTGCCCGGAATCCACCGTGGGGAAGAAATCCCTGCCTACCAGGTAGACCAAGCCCAGAGAGCCCAGGGAAAAAATCAGGAATACGGATAGAACGGCGAGACGATGATCCAGCGCCCAGTCGAGGAATCCCGTGTAGGCCGCGCGAAAACGCTCAAAGCGGCGATTGAAGGCGAAATGGATGCGCCAGATCAGCGGATGGCCTTCCGCCGTTCCACCTTCGCCGTGCTCGCCGGCCCGATACATGTCCACTTCCGGCTTCAGCATGTAGTGCACCATGGTGGGAATCAGGGTGCGCGACAGCATGTACGACGCCAGCATCGCGAAAACAACCGCTAGCGCGAGGGGCGTGAACAAATACTTGGCGGCGCCGGTCAAAAGGAGCACGGGCGCGAACACAATGCAGATCGAGAGCGTGGATACAAAGGCCGGGATCGCGATCTGTTGCGCGCCATCCAGCACCGCCCGCACCAGCGGCTTTTTCATGGCCAAATTGCGATGCGTATTTTCTATCTCGACCGTGGCGTCGTCCACCAGGATGCCAACCGCGAGCGCCAAGCCGCCCAGCGTCATCACGTTGATGGTATGGCCCATCAGTTTCAAGATGATGAGCGAGGTCAAAATGGACAGTGGAATCGAGATGCAAACAATCACCGTGCTGCGCCAGCTTCCCAGAAACAGCAAGATCATCAACCCGGTGAGCAGCGCGGCGATCGCGGCTTCCCGCACCACGCCGCTAATGGAAGCGCGCACAAACACGGACTGATCGAAAAGTTCCCGCACCTTCAGCGCCGGCGGCATGGCGGCTTCAATTCGGGGAAGCGCGGCCTTCACCTTATTGACGATGTCGAGCGTGGAAGCCTGACCGTTGCGCATGATGGTGAGCAGCGCGCCGCGCGTCCCGTTCGTTCGCACGATGTTGGTCTGAACCGAGTAGCCGTCTCGAACGGTGGCTACATCCTTCAAATAAATGGTGGCGCCGTTCACCGTTTTTATGGGCAGCTCATTCAGGTCGCTGAGGATCTCGGGACTACTGTTTATACGCACTGCGTACTCTGTGTCGCCAACTTTGATGGTACCGGCCGGTACGATCAGGTTTTGAAGGCTGAATGCGTTGGAAACATCGATCGGAGACAACTGCTTGGCGTAGAGCGCATTCGGATCGAGATCCACCACCACCTGGTGCTGTTTGCCGCCGTAGGGGCTCGGTACGGAGGCGCCCTGAACTGTTGCCAGCGGAGTGCGGATGAAGTTCTGCCCCAGGTCTTGGATTTCCTGTTCGCTGAGCGTTTTGCTTTCCAAGCCCAATTGGAGTATCGGTACACTCGAGGCGTCGTACTTGAGGATGCTCGGTGGAAAAATCCCGGGCGGCATGGCGCGCGTGACGGAGTTCGATTGCGCCGTGATCTGCGCCATCGCCATGTCGATCTTCACGTTCGGCTGAAAATAAACTCTGACTATCGAGATGCCGTAGTAGGATTGCGACTCGATGTGCTCAATGTCGTTGACCGTCGTTGTCATTCCGCGTTCGAAAACCGTGAGAACACGGCTTTCCATTTCTGCGGGCGACATTCCAGCGTAGTTCCAAACCACGCTAATGACTGGAATGTCGATGAAAGGAAAGATGTCAACCGGCATCGTGATGATGGAAGCCACTCCGAGGAGCAAGATGGCCAAGGACATCACAACAAAGGTATAGGGACGGCGAAGCGCTAATCGGACTATCCACATACACAGCTCAAACTATATGGTAATCAAGGAGATGATTCCGGCGCTCCTCTGGTTATTGGCCCTTTGGAGCTACAGGCCGGCGCTGAGGCGCGCTAAGCGGCTCATTGCGCGCGACTTAGGTGCGGACGGCTGCTGCGAATAACCACGTCAAAAGGGATCCAGGCTGGCGTAACCTGGGTCGCCTTGCGGAATCAAACCCGGTGGCTGCTCACTCCACCAAACGAGAGCCCGGCCTAACCTTGCGACGCCGGCTTTAGCCACGTCATAGGCTGGCGATGCGCAGTGTTTCTTCCCGTCGCCGACTGCGGATGTCGAGCCCGCCGAGAATGATCTCAGCAAAGCGAATGAGCACGCCCTCTTTGGCCAGCCGCAACGCGACCGCGCGGCCTTGGCCTCCACCTCCCGCACCAGTGACGATAGCAACGGATCCAGCAAGGTCCATGGCGATTGGAATATTCCATCCACGCCGGCCGGCGGTTGTTGCTCTCCGATATAATCCGCTCATGCGACGCAGAGATTTCGTCACCGGCTTGGCCGCCGCAACCGCTTTTGTCAAGAGCGCTTCCTCGCAAACTCCGGCTCCCGTTTCGCGTAAAGGACGCTTGAATCAGTGCGTCACACGAGGCGTTTTCGATTCCAAAATGCCGTTTGAAGACATGTGCCGCGAGGCCGCGCGCCTGGGCTGCAAAGGCTTCGACCTGGTTCCCGCGCAGAACTGGCCGGTCCTGAAGAAATACGGCCTCATCCCCACCATGCGATTGCCTAACGCCGGTGTCACCATTCCCGACGGCATCAATCGCAAAGAGGTTCAGGACGACCTGGTCAAATCCATGCGCCCGGCGATCGATGAATGCGCCTCGGGCGGTTGCCCCAACCTCATCACCGTTTCCGGCAGCCGCCGCGGCATGTCCGACGCCGAGGGCGCCGACAATTCCGTCGCGTTCCTCAATCGCGTGAAAGCGCAGGCCGAAGACAAAGGAGTAACCATTTGTTTGGAGCTGCTCAACAGCAAGATCGATCACAAGGATCAGATGTGCGACCACACCGCCTGGGGCGTCGACGTCTGCCGCCGCGTGAATTCACCGCGCGTGAAGCTGCTGTTCGACATCTATCACATGCAGATCATGGAAGGCGACATCTGCCGCACCATCCGCGATAATTTTCAATGGATCGCGCACTTCCACACCGGCGGCGTGCCCGGCCGGCATGAGATCGACGGCACTCAGGAGCTGAACTACCATTTCGTCGCGCAGACTATCGCCGAACTGGGCTTCTCCGGTTACATCGCGCACGAATACAAGTTGAGCCCAGGCCGGGATGGAGTTCAGGCGTTGAATCAAGCGATCGAAATCATGGATGTCTGAGGCGCGACCAAAGGGAGTCGGTTTACAAATGAATAATTCCCCGCTGGATCGCCGCTGTCGCCGCCTGCGTCCGGTCGTCCACGCTCAGCTTGTTCAGGATGCTTTTCACGTGGTTTTTCACCGTGTGCTCCGCGATGCCGAGCGCGTACGCGATTTGCTTGTTGCCGTAGCCCTTCACGATCAGCGCCAGCACTTCCGCCTCGCGAGCGCTCAAACCAGCCGGTAGCGCGCTCGATTCCAGCGCCGCCGCAACTCCCGGCGGTAAATAATTTCCGCCCGAATGCACAGCATGGATGGCACGGATCAGTTCATCGTGCAGCACGTCTTTCGTCAGATACGCCCGCGCGCCAGCTTGCAGAGCGCGCCGAACGTCTTCATCTCCTCCGTAGGTGCTGAGCGCGATGATGTGCGCATGGGGAAACTCGGCCCGAATGGCCTGCGTGGCCTCCACGCCGTTCATCTCAGGCATCCGCACATCCATCAGGCTGACGTCGGGGCGGTGTTTGCGGAACAATTCCACGGCTTGCAGGCCGTTGGCGGCTTCGGCCACGACCTTCATGTCGGGCTGGGCATTGATGATGGTCTTCACACCCACGCGCGCGATTAAATGATCTTCGGCGATGAGGATACGAATCGGGTGGTCAGTGGTCACGAGAGCGGCACCGTCACTTCTACTTCCGTGCCCTGGCCGGGTTCGCTGTGCAACTGAAGCTCGCCGCCCAAGCGCTCGGCGCGTTCACGCATGCCCAACAGGCCAAAATGGCCGCCCACTTCGGAGAATGCTTCATCCTGCTCGAAACCGCGGCCGTTATCGGCCACGCTTAAACTCAATTTCCGCCCGGCCATCGCCAGATGGATGCGTACCTGGCTGGCGCGCGCGTGCTTCACCGCATTGGTGACGGCCTCTTGTGCGATCCGCAGCAGATGTTGTTCAGTCTCCTCCGGCAGAGTGCGGCTTTCGCCTTCGACATCCACCCGGATCTGCACCGCCGAGCCGGCCGTCCACTGGTGAGCGGCTTCCGAGAGCGCGGCCGGCAGGTCGTGGCCTTCCAGTGCCGACGCGCGCAGATCCATCACGGACCGGCGGGCTTCGGTCAAACTGTGCCGCACCATCTTGCGCGCCAGTTCCAAGTGTTTGCGCGCCAGGTCCACGTGACCGTTGAGCGTCAGCGCCACCGCATCCAGTTGCGACGAAATCCCCACGAAGCCCTGCGCCAGCGTGTCGTGAATCTCGCGCGCCAGGCGTCCGCGCTCTTCCAGGACCAGCGAAAAGCGCTGCCGAATCTGCCGGAGCCGCAAGTTGTACAGACCCCAAATCCCGGCGGCGGCCAGGATGGCGCAAAAATAACGGAACCAGGCCGTCTCATAGAAATGCGGCAGCAGTTCGAAGGCGAAAGAGGATTCACCCGACGGTCCATGGGGGACCGAAGCGCGAACGGTGAAGCGGTATTGGCCGTGCGGCAGGCTGTTGTAGTTGGTCACCCTCCGCGCCACCGAGCTGATCCACTCGCCATCCAGTCCTTCCAACCGATAGGCATAGCGCACGCGCTCCGGAGCGCTGAGATAGATGCCGGTGTATCGGAACTGCAGGCGTCCGCTGCCGGGCGGGACTTTAGAGTTTTCCGCCACCGGGATCGTGTGTCCGTCCACCACCGCCTCCAGCAAATGAACCACCGGCGCCGCCACCGCCATCGGCCGGTCGTTCGGATCGAGTACGGCCAAGCCGCGGCTGGTGGGAAACCACAGCCGGCCATCACTGCTTCTGGTTCCGCCACGGCTGGTGGGGTATCCCGGGGCGCACTGCGCGCTTCGCAGACCGTCCGCCACGCCATAGTTCACCGGTTGGATTTCATGGATCTTGCCACTCACCAGATCCCAGATATCCTGTTTGCGTACGCGGCAAATCCCGCGCGTGGTGCTTAACCACAACGATCCGTTACCATCGTCCTCGATGTGCGAAACGTTGTCGCTCAACAGGCCATCGCGCGCGGTGACGTGGATGAATCGGCCGTTGCGCAACGCATCCAACCCGCCACCAAAAGTACCAATCCACAGCGTGCCGTCGGCGCTTTCCACTAGCGAGCGAATCTGATTGCTCGAAAGGCCATCGGCCACGGTGAAGAGCCGCAATTGACCCTTGTTCTGTCCGGCATTGTCGAGACGCCACAAACCTTCGCCGTAGGTGCCGGCCCACAGATTGCCGTCGCGCGTTTCGCACAACACCACGGCGTCATTGTTCAGTTGCGATCCACCGGGGATTACGGTGCGCGAGCGGTTGTTTTCCAGTGCGCTCACGCCCGCCGGAGAAGCCACCCAAAGCTTGCCGTTGCGGTCTTGCAAATAGTCAAACGCCACGCGGCGGTTCAATGGATCGGTCATCACCGGGTTCACAAAGTAACCGTCATGCAGACGGCTGGGGCCGCCACGAGCCGCGATCAGCAGGTCACCGTCGCTGTTTTCGCGGACGGAGAAAATCTCGTTGCTCGGCAAGCCGTCTTTCTGGGTATACACTCGCGCGGGCTTTCCATCCACGAATTGCACCAGGCCGCGATCGTGAAAACCCACCCAGATCCTGCCACGGTGGTCCTGATAAACCGTCGTCGGCTCATCGCTCGGCAGACCTTCCGATTCACCGTACATGCTAAACAGATCGTTCCGCAGCCGGTTCAGGCCGCTGTTCATCCCCACCCAAAGGTTGCCCTCGGTGTCTTCGTAGATGCAGCGCACCCACTCGCGCTCGTGGGAACTTGCCAAAGGACTGCTGACGAAGCGCCCGTTCTCCAGCCGCGCCAATCCGCCGTCGGTGCCGGCCCAGAGATTCCCATCGCGGTCTTCCCAAATCGAACGGACATAGTTGTCCGAGAGTCCGTCATTGACGGTGTATCGCCGCAGATCACCTGACGGACTCCGCGTCAGCACCCCGAAGCTGCCACCCACCCAGAGATTGCCGTGGCGGTCCTGAAGAAGTGCGATCACAATATCGCCCACTGGCCCCAGCACGGAGACAAAATGGTCGCCTTCACGGCGAACCACGCCGCCAAAACCGGCGACGTAGATGCTTCCGTCGCGTCCACAGTAGACTGTGCGCAAGGCCTGGATGGGCAGCCCCTGCCGCGGGCTGTAATTGGTGAACTTGCCGTCTTGGAAACGGTTGAGGTAGACGCCGGCCACCACCCAGATGGCGCCGGAGGGGTCTTCTGTGATGGAATTTACCGACGTGTCATCCAGGCCATCTTTCTTCGTAAAGGTGGTGAACTTCCCGTCGCGATAGCGCGTCAGGCCACCCAGGGTTCCAATCCAGAGGCTTCCGTCTTTGGCCGCCCACAGCGCCCCCACGCTGTTGCTCGGCAGCGTGCCATTCTCTTTGTTGAAGACCACGAAGTCATAGCCGTCAAATTGCGCCAAGCCTTCATCCGTGCCAATCCACAAATAGCCGTCTTTGGTTTGGGCGATGGCGCGAACAGTGTCTTGCGGAAGGCCGTGTTCCTGGGTCCAGACCGTGCGTGTGTATTGCGTCAGAGCACGGCGGGGATTCAGGGCGGACGCCGGCCCGATCAGCGCGCTCAGCGTCGCTATAGCGAACAAAGCCTTTGGCAACACTTTTGAGTGTAAATGATTGGCCATCGCAGCGGCGTCGCATGGACACCTGCCGGAGTAGTAGTAGTGTCTCAGCTTGGATCTGCGGGTTCCGACGGCGTCCATCGACACTTGCCAAGCGAGAATAGAAGGTAGTCGGTAGCCGCATCCGCCAGATTGCGGAATTGCTTTACACACTTGTACTCTAAGCGAGACGAAAACCAGCCAACCTTGAATCCGTCAGGATCTTCTGTGATGAATGATGATGGCGTGAATCGCTTGTCATGGGATTCAAGAAGTAAGCCTTGGGCCACGCTGGGATGCTCACGGAAGTACCTCGCGATGTCTACTGGTTGAAGATCAGCGATAGCTTCAGCTGCGGTAACTCCAATGCGCTGAACCGTGAATTCTCCTGGAAACTCATCGTTAATTGGTCTTCGCCTCCAGCTCCCCATGCACCTAATTATTGCGCTAAAGCGGGTCATCTTGCCATATCCACGATCTCTTCAAGCTCCCAAACAGGATCGGTGCCCCCGGCTGCCATGGAGGGTGTGACTCTCGGAGTGTTGTGAGTGCCGGCAAAATTGTAGTACGTGATGTGAATCGAGACAGATGCGGCATGATTCTCGATCTTTTTCGAGAAGCCATTTGTCGGGCGAGTAAAGCGACGCATCGACATGCGCATGGTGAGTTTCTGAGGCTCTATGTAGTACTTGCCCACGTGAGCCGGATCGGGATCGCCGTCGATCACCTGGAGCTTGCAGCCGATGCATTCAGCCGAGCTATACCGTTTCTGACCTTCGGATGTTTCGTTGTAGAGTTAAGAAGTTGGGCGTAGTCCACATAGCCGTGAAATGAGACGCTACAGCTGCCGGAAATAGGCTAACATTTATGTCACTGTGCGAGTTTGTTTTCGACCTCTGTTCGTATTAATCTTTCTCGTGGGCGCATGTATCAGCTCCCATGCCCAGTGGCTGAATTACCCTACGCCAGGGACTCCCCGTACGCGTGATGGCAAGCCGAACCTCAACGCGCCGGCTCCTCGCGCCGCCACTGGGAAGCCCGACCTATCGGGTGTCTGGCAGGTGGCGCCGACGCCCGTCGAGGAAATGAAGCGGCTATTCGGCGATCTGAGCGCGGACAGCGCGCTGGGAGACAACTCGTCCGCCTTCTCCAAGTACATGATAAATATCCTCATCGACTTTAAGCCTGGGGAGACGCCTCTGCGGCCCGAATTCGCCGACTTGGTTCGCCAGCGTGCCAAAGAGGAGTCTCCATTGATACACTGCTTGCCGATTGGAATACCCGTTGACGAGTTGCTTCCAGGTCCTTTCAAGATCATTCAAACGCCCGGACTGATCTTAATTCGAAATGAGTTCGAGAACACTTTTCGCCAGATCTATACGGACGGCCGCAAGCCTCCGGCCGATCCCGAGCCCCTGTGGCTGGGATATTCGGTCGGGCGGTGGGACGGCGATACGCTCCAAGTCGATACGGTGGGATTTAACGACAAGAGTTGGCTGGATGGTGTCGGCCACCCGCACAGCGAAGCCTTGCATGTGACGGAACGCTTCCACCGGCGCGATTTTGGCCATCTTGACGTCGAGGTTACGATCGACGATCCCAAGGTATATACCAAGCTTCTTCTTTCCGGATAGCGATGTCACTGAGTATTTCTGCAACGAAAATGAAAAGGATCGGCCGCATATTAACGATAAGTAGTGAGAGCTGGCTGATGGTTCAGGGCAGCGTTCTGATTTTGTGTCTTCTGCTGGCCGGCTGCGCCGGTTCCGAACGCAAACCCTTGCAAGACTTATCCGGCCACGAAGATCTTTCCGGGTTCAAGATTCAATCCGTTCACGGCGTGCGTGATGGCGATCGCCTGGCGGCTCAAGTCTTGATCAGCGATAGCTCTTCCATCCTGACGCTGGATCTGCATTTCGCGATTGGCTCTCCGACGACGCTGCAATCGGGCACTTGGCGCTGGTCGCGGCCTGGCCGGTTGTTGGACGGCACGGTCTTGGCTCGCTCGGTGACTTTTCTCGGTGGGCAGGACGGCCCTCCCAGTATCGGAGGCACGTTCGAGTTGGCCGCCGCGGATGGATCGACGTATCGCGCCACGCTTCCGCTCACGGTGCTGCCGCGCCCCATAGTCGAGCAAAAGAAAAATTAGTCGCACCCTGTCGATCTGGCCACCCATGGTTCGACGCACAATTAGAGCCGGTCCAAAATCGGTCTCAAACCACCGAGGAGGGATAGCGATGCGATTCACCACCACGCTGCTGGCGATCGCAATCGAGTAAGGTTTTGATATGTGCCGGAATATCAAAACCCTCTTCAATTTCGACCCGCCCGTCACCGACGAAGAAGTTCGCGCCGCTTCACTCCAGTTCGTCCGCAAGATCAGCGGCTTTAACAGGCCGTCCAAGGCCAACGAGCGCCTTTTTCAGGACGCCATCGACGAAATCGCGGGTGTCTCGTTTCGTCTGCTGCGCTCGCTTGAAACCAACGCGCCACCCAAGAATCGGGAAGAAGAAGCCGCCAAAGCGAAAGCTCGTTCCGCCGAGCGATTTGGAGCGTGAGCGTGCGAATTAATGCACCCCACGTCAGCGCTTTGAGCGGCCGCGGCGATCTAGGATATTTCGCCGATCGTCTTCGCGCGCCGCAGATAACTTTTCGCCGAATCCGCCAGCGTCACAAATGCGGCGCCCAGCATAATAGCATCTTTGATAACCAGCCTGCCCGCACCTGACAAATAAGGAAAGCCGTGCGCGGGGTCACCGAGGGCGGGCACCCAGGCCTCCGGCGTCGTCACCAGAAAGGAAAGAGTGGTACAAGCCATCAGGATGAGCAGAAAGCTGCCGGCCGCGGCAACCTGCGGCAGGAATGGATGCAGGGCAATAAGTATCCCAATGCATACGATGAGAAGCCCGAGACCATGCGCAAAAGGATATGTTCCGTTCGTCTCATGCCACTGCCTGTGAAGCGGATTCAGTTCCCCTTCTCTGTTCATGTAGGGTTTGTACTCCGGCGCCGGGTGATGGTAAAAGAAGCTCATCAATGGACTGTTCGCCACCAGCGGCACGATGCCGTCTGCTTCGTAATTGGCAAATTTGAGGCCACCGATCCAGAGCAGAACCACGACCAGTCCTAAACGCATCAGGCCCATTCCGAACCGGTCCAAGGACGCCGCTCCAGAATAAATACGTTGCACACGGCTGAACTCCCGCAGATGCATTTGCAGGCTGCTTGCCGCAGAGAATACCGCTTCGTTATGTGTTGCTTTCGCCATGTCGGCTCCGTTCCGTGAAGTCCTTCGCGAGGGCTTCACGGAACCATAATGTCGCTAAATGCGATACTGGTGGATATCAATAGTATCGTTAAGGTAGCCTAGAGTATCGAAATGGACAGCCTGTCGACCTTCGTGGATCAATTCACGCTTTCCGCACGGGTCTTCTATTCCGGCCAGCTCTGCGGCGTTTCAGGCGACCATCAGAGTGAAACTGCCGGGCACCTGCATGTCTTGCGTCGGGGCATCCTGCACGTCGAGCGGCTCGATAGCCCGCCCTTAACGATCGCTCAGCCGAGCGTCTTGTTTTATCCCCGGCCTTGCCGGCACCGGTTCCGGACAGAGGGAGAGACCGGCGTCGAAATCGTTTGTGCCACGATCGAGTTTGGCGCTGGGATGCTGAATCCCTTAGTGCGCGCGCTTCCCGACCTGCTGATTGTCCCTCTGGACTCCGTCGAAGAGCTTGCACCGACGGTAGACCTGCTTTTCGCGGAGGCGTTTAGCGAGCACCCCGGCCGTCAGGCCGCCGTGGATCGTCTGGCGGAATATTTCCTGCTGCTCCTTCTGCGCACGGCAATCAGTCGCCGGTTGATCGAAGGGGGAGTCTTGATGGGACTGGCCGATCCCCGTTTGTCCAAGGCCATCGCTGTCATGCATGAACGGCCGGAGCATCCGTGGTCGCTGGAGACACTGGCCCTGCACGCCGGTATGTCGCGCGCGCGCTTCGCTGTACATTTTCGCCGGGTCGTCGGGGTTACGCCTTTTGACTATCTTGCCGATTGGCGCATCGGCGTGGCCCAGACGTTACTCAAGAGAGGCAAGCCTCTCAAGATCGTGGCCCCCACGGTGGGTTATGCGAGTTCGGCGGCGCTTACCCGGGTGTTCTGCCAGCGCCTCGGTTTGTCTCCTACCGAATGGATGTCGCAGGGTGCGTATCGGCCTACTCGTCCCTCAGCGCCCGCATCGGATCGATCAGCGAGGCTCGCCGCGCCGGAACGTAAGCCGCGAGCAGGGTCACCGCTAGAAGGGGAACTGCAACTGCCGGGAGCATCGCGTAGTTCAAGCGGCCAGCGAGAATCCAAAGCCCCGCCGAAAGCGCGCGGCAAGCGAAGAAACTGAGAATCAAACCCACGCCCGCGCCGATGGAACCCAGCACCAGTCCCTCTCGCAATACCATGCGCAGCACCCCTCGCCGATCCGCGCCAATCGCCATGCGGATGCCGATTTCCCGCGATCGGCGGCTCACCGAATATGCCACCAGCGCGTACAGGCCCACCATTGCGAGGATCAGGCCCAGCAGTCCACTGGTCGCGACAACTTCCACCATGATGTTTGTCGTCTTCACCGCGCGATTATCAAAGAAATCTTGCATGGTCCTCGCATTCGAGATGGGCATGGCGGGATCGATCTTGCGCACCACTTCTCGCAAGACCGGCGCCAGAGTGGCCGCATCGGTCGCACTGGACTCGGCTGCCAATGTGAGAGCAGAATTCGGCCCTTGCGTGTAGGGGAAATAGACCAGGTCCTGCGGCGGCTCGGCGATCCAGGCGTATTTCTCAATTTGACAGATGCCCACCACCTGAACCAGGGGGCCCCTGGCGTCGCGCAGATGAAACCGTTTTCCAAGCGCGTCCTGTTTGGGCCAATAGTGAGCCGCGAATTGCGTGTTCACTACTGCGACGAGCGGCGTATCCGCTCGATCCGAATCGAGGAACCCGCGCCCTCTTACGATCGGAGTGCCGATGGTGGCAAAGAAGCCTTCGCTGACGCTCGTCATGAAGACACTCAATGCTTGTTGGCCAGTCGGAAGCGCGTAACCTTCCGGAAGCATGCCGATGCTCGAAAATCCGCCGCCCAGTGGAATGGCCGACGTGAGTGCCGCCGATCTTACGCCAGGAGCCAGGCGGGTTTGGTCGAGAAGCTCCTTATAGAATCGTTGCGACTGTGCGTCGGAATAATGAATCGGTTTCGTGTCGAAACTGGTGAGATACAAATGATCCGTTCGGAAACCGGGCCCCCGCGTGTATTGATCGCGGAAACCTTGCCACACCACCGCCGAGACAACCAGCAGAACCAGAGAGAGAGCCACCTGTCCCACCACAATCAAATTGCGGCCCCACAGGCGCTTTCGCCCGCCGCTGTCCGCATCGGCTGCCTTGAGCGCGGGAACCAAATCCAGCCGCGTAGTTTGAAGCGCGGGAGCGAGGCCAAAGAGGAACGTGCTGAGAAGCGCCGCTGCAATGGTGAAGAACAACACCCGGCTGTCCACCACAGCATGCAGGGCCAGCGGAACTTCGCTGTCCAAAGGAAGGCTGTTGAACAAGCTCACATTGGCGTTGTCCAAGATCATCCCGGCCAATCCTCCGGCCAGTGCCAGTAGTACGTTTTCCATCAGAAGCTGCCGGATCAGCGCGCCACGCCCGGCGCCGATGGCCAGGCGCACCGCCATCTCCCGCGATCGCGCGCGGGCGCGGCTCAACAGCAGCCCGGCAACGTTGGCGCAAGCCACCAGCAAAACACACAGCGCCAGCAGTAATTGCATGGCCGCTATCGCCACATAAATTGGCGATTGTTTCACTCGCAATTGAAGCTCGCTCAGAACCTGGATTTTCCGGTCGCGGTTGGTCTGAGGATACGTCTCTTCCAGCCTTGCCGCGATACCCGCGAGATCGGCTTGCGCTTGCGCAATGCTCTTGCCTGGTTTGAGACGGCCTTTCACCCCTAGCCAGCGAGCGTCGCGCCGTTCCAGAATGTTCCCTTGGCCTAGCCGTGCGGACAATGCCAAAGGAACGAACAGGGCGGGCTTGATCTCGGTGATACCCGTGAACCGTTCGGGCGTCACTCCGACAATGCTGCACTCCACACCGTTCAGCCGAATGCTTGTGCCAACCACCGAGGGATTCGAGTTGAACTGGTTAACCCAGAAATCGTGTCCTAGCACGACTACCGGATCCCGTCCGCCCGCTTGGTCTTCCGATTCAAGAAAGGCACGTCCTAGCGCCGGTTGTACGCCCAAGGTCTGAAAGAAATTGCCCGAGACAAACAACCCGTAGGTGATTTTTGGAACGGCCGTGGCATCCGGGCTGAAGCCAAAACTGCTGAAGCCCGTCGCAATCAGGCCTTCGAAACTGCGGTTAGCGTCGCGGAAATCGCGGTAGTCCGGATAGGAAATGGTCGAGTCGATGCCAAAGGCGCCTTGCCGCGCGGGCGTCGCCGATACCACCCGGCTTGGTTCGAACACCGGCAGCGGCCGCAAAAGCAGCACGTCGGCAATGCTGAAACTCGCCGAAGTAGCTCCAATCCCGATCCCGAGCGAGCAGACGGCAACCAGCGTGAATCCCGGATTCTTGCGCAACATCCGCACCGCGTGTCGTAGCGATCTGAACATTTCGGCTCCTATTCGTCCCTGAGGGCGCGCATGGGATCGATCAGCGAAGCCCGCCGCGCCGGAATATAAGCAGCCAGCACGGTTACCAGCAGAAGCGGAGCGGCCACGGCCGGCAGTACCGCGTAATTGATATGGCCTGTGACAGTCCAAAGGCTCGAGACTAGCGCCCGGCACGCCAGGAAGCTCAGGATCAGGCCAACGCCCACGCCAATCGAACCGAGCGTCAGCCCCTGACGCAATACCATGCGAAGCACGCCCTGCCGGTCTGCCCCAATGGCCATGCGGATCCCGATCTCACGCGAACGCCGGCTCACCGAGTACGCCACCAACGCATACAATCCCACCAGCGCCAACGCCAAGCCCATCAATCCCATGCTGGACGAAACTTCGATAAGGATGTTCGTCGTCTTCACCGCGCGCTGATCAAAAAAATCTTGCATGGTTCGCGCATTCGAATAGGGCATCGCAGGATCGATCTTTCGAACCACTGCGCGCACCACGGGCGCGAGCGTGGCCGCATCCGGCGCGCTCGATTCGGCCAGCAGGGTCAGAGCGCCCGTGCTGTGCTGGGTGTAGGGAAGGTACATGAAATCGAGCGCCGGCTCTGAGAACCAAACGTATTTTCCGGTTTCCGCGATGCCCACCACCTGCACCATCGGACCCTTTGCGTCGCCAAGATGGAACCGCTTCCCGAGCGCGTCCTGCTTGGGCCAATAATGTTGTGCGAAATGCGCGTTCACCACCGCCACTAGCGGCGTATCGGCTTGATCGGTGGCCAGGAATCCACGCCCTCTCAGAACCCGGACGCCCTGCGTCGCGAAGTAGCCGTCGCTCACCAGGTAGTTCAAGATGCTGATGGCTTGTTGTCCGGCCGGCAGCGAATAACCCTCCGGAACCATCCCGGTACTGGGAAAGTTGAATCCCATCGGAACGTCGCTCGCAAGCGCCGCCGATCGGACCCCCGGCGCCAAGCGGGTCTTATCGAGAAGATCTTTATAGAATTTCCGGGTTTGTTGCTCGGAGTAGCTCGTCGGCGCGGTGTTAAACCCAGCCAGATATAAATGATCGGTACGGAAGCCGGCGCCTTGCTTCAATTGATCGCGAAAGCCCTGCCACATCATCGCGGAAACAACCAGCAGCACTAGCGAGAGCGCTACTTGTCCCGCCACAATCATATTGCGTCCCCACAAACGCCTGCACCCTCCGCTGTCGGCATCCGTCGCCTTGAGCGCTGGAACCAAATCGAGACGTGTGGTCTGGAACGCGGGAACCAGACCGAATAGGAATGTGCTGACGACGGATGCGGCCAACGTGAAAAGCAGCACCCGCTGGTCAATCGCGGCTTTCAGAAATACCGGAACATCGGTGGGAATTGGAATGGCGTTGAAAAAGTCCGTAATGGAGAAAGCCAGAAGAATACCGGCGCCTCCTCCGGCGATGGCGAGCAACAAGTTTTCGAGCAGCAACTGCCGGATCAACGCCCAACGGCCCGCGCCAATCGCCAGGCGCACCGCCATTTCTCGCGTTCGTGCCCGAGCGCGGCTCAACAGCAGCCCGGCGACATTCGCACAGGCCACTAACAGGACGCAAAAAGCCAGAACCGCTTGCATCACCGCCAGAGCCGCCTGCGGTGGAACCTGCTTGACGCGGTATTGAATCTGAGTCTGAACCTGGATTTGCCGGTTGCGGTTGGTCGCGGGATAAAGCTGTTCCAGCCGCGCCGCGATGGCCCCGAGATCCGCATTCGCCTGCGCGACACTGACGCCCGGTTTAAGACGGCCGTCCACCGTTAACCAGCGCATGTCGCGCTTTTCCAGCATGTTTTCCCGGCCCAGGCGGGGAGACATTGCCAGTGGAATGAACAGGGCCGGTTTCACCAGCTGTTCCACGCCGGTGAACTGGGCGGACGCGACGCCGACAATCTTGCACTCCACGCCGTTCAGCCGCAGGCTGGATCCCACTACCGACGGATTCGCGTTAAATTCGTTTACCCAGAAATCGTGGCCCAACACCACCACGGCATCCCGTCCCACGGCCTGATCTTCGGATTCCAGGAATCCGCGCCCCAGCGCCGGCTGTACGCCCAGTGTCTGGAAGAAGTTTCCAGAGACGTATGTGCCGTAAGTGGTTTTTGGAAGCACGGTGGCATCGGGACTGAAGCCGAACGCCCACAGCCGGGAGGCCACCAACCCGTCGAAACTGCGGTTGCCATCGCGCAAATCGCGATAGTCCGGATAGGAGATGGAGCTGTCGGTTCCAAATGCTCCCATCTTGGCGGGTGTCACGGCCACCACCCTGCTTGGCTCCAGAACAGGCAGCGGCCGCAACAGCAGCATGTCGGCGATGCTGAAACTGGCCGACGTCGCTCCAATCCCGATGGCCAGCGAAGCGATGGCCACCAGCGTAAATCCCGGATTCTTGGACAACATCCGCAGAGCGAGTCGTAGCGGCGTTAACATTTGGATCTATGGAGGCAATTCTGCCACCATCCACGGATGTTGCAAAGGCTGGCCCCGTCGCCAGGAAGTCCGGGCGAATCTGGGATCAACCGTCCGGGTTCGGACAGCTAAGCCGCTAACGGCCGGCGTCCGTAAGCGACGAACACCAGAAGCAATCCCACTACGAATGGCATGATCGCCATCGCGACGCCAACTGTCATCACCGTCACCACCGTGGCGCCGATCATGATGACGATCAGCCCCAAGGCGGCCAGCGGCGTCAGTCCCGGCCGGATGCGCAAGAGCACCGGGAGAATCAGGCCGATCGCTCCCAGCACCTCGCACGCCCCGACGAATCGCAAGAACGCGGCCGGCAACATAGGCGCCTGTTTGGTTAATTCCGCCGCCGGCATCACTAGCTTTACTCCGCCGGCGAATAGAAAGAGCAGCGCCAGCAGGATCTGGATAATCCACAACGTACGGTTTTTCGTCACGCTTTCACCTCTTCGGCCAGCCGATCCAGCGACATGCTCCAGCCCTGTTCCATGCCCGCCAAGTGCTGCGCCGCCTCTGCCTTCACTTTCGAAACCGTCGCGTGCAACGTCAGTTTCGTCTTGCCGCCCTGGTCGGCGAACGTCACCGTGTTCAGTACTTCAAACAGCGGCTCGCCCTTCTGATCCAAAGCCGAGCTGGTAAACACCAGACGCTCGGGCGGGACGATTTCCTGAAAAACGCCCGTCATCGGATAGACATTTCCGTCCGGCGCGCGCATATGGATCCGAATCGCTCCGCCCGGCCGCACATCCACTTCGCACACCGGATTGGTAAAACCCTTCGGCCCCCACCAGCGCTTTAATCGCTCCGCCTCCGTCCATGCTTTGAACACCACGTCGCGCGGCGCGTCGAAAACACGCGTCGTGATCAGCTCCTGCATCTTCTCCAGCTGCTCACCCAGGCGATCCAGCGTCTGGTTGGCGCCTTCAATCGCATTGTATTTCTTCACCACCGTCTCGCGTTCCTCAACCGATTGGAACAGTAGCCGCATCGTGAGCCTGGTTTTCAGACCCTCTTCGGCAAAGGTGACCGTGGTCTGAAAATATCCTGGCGCACCCGCATCGCCATGATCGTAGACCAGTCGTTCCGGTTTCACGATTTCGAGATAGGTGATCTTGTTCGGGTAGTCCACGCCATCCGGGCCGTGCATCACAAACCGCCAAACGCCCCCCACTCGCACGTCCATGGCGTGCGTGGTGATCGTAAATCCTTTCGGCCCCCACCACCGTCCCACGTGCTTGGAATCGGTAAATGCGTCAAACACCAGAGTCCGCGGCGCATCAAACAGGCGAGAGACAACGATGGCGCGTGCCGCCTCACTCCCGGACTCGGCCAGATAATCGTCCAGCACATCCAGCGCGCTGCTCCATCCGTACTTGTGTCCGTCGCGCGCTTCCACCGATGCAAAGCCGGTCTGGCGCAGTGTGAGCTCGGTCTTGCCGCCGCGTTCAACCAAAGTGATAGTCACCAAGGTCTGCTTGCCCGCGGGTTTCCGAGCGGAGTCCAGCCAGGAATGCGTGAACACCAGCCGCTCAGGCCTCACGATCTCGCGATAGCCGCCCTGCAGCCAACTGTCGACGCCCTCGGGTGAGCGCATGCAGATGCGAAAGAATCCCCCGGGCCGGATGTCGGACTCGTACGATGTCACCGTGAACCCGCGCGGCGCCCCTTGCCAGTTCTGCAAGTGCTCGGGCTCGGTCCAACATTCGAACACCAGTTCACGCGGCGCATCGAACACCCGCGTGATCACCAGTTCCTGCTCGGGCGATTGCGTAGCCGCCATCGTATCGAGATGCTCGGCCAGCCGGTCGTAAGATTCGCCCGCGCCCCGCTCCATCCCGGATCGGATCACCGCGTCGCGCGTCTCCTTCGATCCGTAGAGAACTCTGGTCTTGAGCGTCGTCTTGCCAGCCTCTTCGGTAAGGGTCGTGGTGTTGAGCGACTCGCCCGGGTAGTCGTCAAAACTCTCGGTGGAGATCAGCCGATTATACGGCGTGATCTCCTGATACACGCCTCGCATTCCCATGTCCTTACCGTCCGGACCACGCAGAATGTAGCGCCACGCGCCGCCGACGCGCAGATCCACCTCACACGCCATCAGCGGGCAGCTCTTTGGTCCAAGCCAGTGCAACAGGTGCTCGGGTTTCGTCATCGCTTCAAAAATCAGGTGGCGGGGAGCGTGGAAAACGCGCGTCAGCTCGATCTCTCGATCCGACGGCGTAGTCACGATAAGTGCGGAGCTAGCTTTTGCGGTGCCTGCGGGCATTTTTCTTCTTCTCCTTTTGCTCTTTTTCTTTCAATTCGACGAGATAGGCATCCAGACGATCGAAGCTCTCTTCCCAGAAACGGCGATACTTTTCCACAAAGTCGGAAACGTCCTTGAGCGGACCCGCTTCCAGGCGGCAGGGCCTCCATTGGGCCTCGCGCCCGCGTGCGATCAGCCCCGCGCGCTCCAGAACTTTAAGATGTTTGGAAACGGCCGGCATGCTCATCGCAAACGGCTCGGCCAGCTTGGTAACGGACGTCTCACCCGACGCCAGGCGAGCCAATATCGCGCGCCGCGTGGGATCGGCCAAAGCCGCGAACGTCGCGCTGAGTGAATCGGGCGTCGCTGGTTGTAAACTCATCGGTTAAATAACCACGGAGTTAAATATGCGCCGAGTTCCAAAACCTGTCAAGAGTTATCACGGATAATCAGCAAACACATTGCCCGCAAGGTGATGAAGCCCTGACGTCCGGACGGCAGTCTGGAGGTTAGGCCCTCCACACGCTCGACCAAGTAGCGCGAGCGCGCCCATTACCAAAGCAGTCTGTTGCCTCTGTACCCATAGAAGCTCCCCGCCGCCGTGCCCTACAATAAGACTTTCCCCATCTCATGGCCGAATCTCCCATCACTCAACGCAGCCAAGACTTCGCTGCCTGGTACCAGGACGTCGTGCTCCATGGCGACATGGCCGAGCCGGCCGAAATCGTCAAAGGCTGCATGGTCATCAAACCCAACGGCTATGCCGTTTGGGAAGTGCTGCAGCGCGAGCTCGACGATCGCTTCAAGGCCACCGGCCATCAAAACGTCTATTTTCCGCTGCTGATCCCGCAGAGCTTTCTGCAAAAGGAAGCCGAACACGTGGAAGGGTTTGCTCCCGAACTCGCGGTGGTGACCATCGCGGGCGGCAAGAAGCTGGAAGAACCGTACGTCATCCGCCCGACGTCGGAAACCATCATCGGCCACTTCTTCGCCAAGTGGATACAGAGCTATCGCGATCTGCCGATGCTGTTGAACCAATGGGCCAACATCATCCGATGGGAGCTGCGCACGCGCATGTTCCTGCGGACCACCGAGTTTCTCTGGCAGGAGGGTCACACCGCGCACTCCTCGCACGAAGAGGCGCTCGAAGAAGTGCTGCGCATGCTGGACGTTTATGCCGACGTCGCCGAAAACGTCATGGCCATGCCCGTGATCAAGGGCCAGAAAACTCGCGCGGAAAAATTCGCGGGCGCGGTTCGAACTTACGCCATCGAAGCCATGATGCAAAATGGCCTGGCGCTCCAATCGGGTACCAGCCACGATCTCGGCCAGAATTTCGGCCGCGCCTTCGACGTGAAATTTCAAACCAAGGAAGGCCAGCTCGATTACGTTTGGCAAACCAGTTGGGGCGTCAGCACGCGCCTGATCGGCGGCTTGATCATGAGCCACTCCGACGACAAGGGGCTGGTGCTGCCTCCCAAAGTCGCGCCCGTAAAATCGGTGCTGGTGCCCATTTATCGCAAGGACGAAGAGAAGGCGCTCGTGCTGGAGACCGCGCACCGCATCGCTAAGGACGTTGGGGCGAAAATCGACGATCGCGAAGGCCCCAGTCCCGGTGCGAAGTTCTTCCATTGGGAACGGCGCGGCGTGCCGCTGGTTATGGAACTGGGCCCGCGCGACGTGGCTGCCAATAATATCGTGATCAAGCGCCGCGACACGGGCGCCAAGGTAGTGCTGCCGCAAGCGGACATCGCCGCGCGGATTCCCTCCACGCTCGCGCAGATGCAGACCGATCTGTACGCTGCCGCGAAGCAGCGCTTGAAATCCAATACCGTGCTCGCGAATTCAATCGCGGAAGTGGAAGGCATTCTCGCCGACGTCACCGCCGAAAAAGGCGGCGGCAAATTCGTGATGGCGCATTTGAAGGACGATCCGGCTTGCGACGCCCGCCTCAAGGAATTCAAAGCTACCGTCCGCTGCATCCCGTTGGTAGACGAATATGACGGCTCCGGAAAATGCATCGTAACCGGCGAGCCGGTGGACCGCCGGGTGGTAATCGCGAAGTCGTACTAGGCTACGCGACCACTGGCACAAGCTTCGATTCGATGATGCGCTGATCGGAAGTCACCAGCGTTAGGCGGTGCACCCGCGCGGTGGCTACGATCGCGCGATCGGCGGGATCGCGCAAGTTGCCGAGCGAGGCGGTTTCCAGGGCGATCTCGTAAGTCAGAGGTAGAACACTGAAGACGGGGTTGCGCTGCAGTTCATCGAAGAATTCGTTCAGGCTCGCCTTCAGCTTGAGCTTTCCTTGGCCGTAAAGAATAGCGATCTCGACGAGGCTGACCGCACTCAATGCAACTCGATCCGTGCGGCGCATGGCAGTCTGCAGCACGCGGATTTGCTCTCACGAAAGCTTTCGGTTATCAATTAGCCACCGAACGACAACGTGAGTGTCTAGCAGAAATCGAGGACGCAACCACCGCCCCTATTCTGAGCGCGTCACGTCCCAAAGGTCGGGATCGGCTTTCACGATATCCCCGACAATCTCGGCTCTTCCTGCCCATGAATTCGCTGGCGACTTCCAGCGTTTCTTCTTTGCAGGCCCCAGAACCGCCACCGGGCGGCCACGCCGAGTGATGGTGATTGGTCCTCCACGCAGCTCAATCTCATCCAGGAGGGCAAGGCACTTGGCCTTAAACTCAGTTGCACTCACCACCCGATCGCTCATCTTTCTAATGATAACAACATGGTCATTTGACCACTTGCCGAGCCCTTAGGCAGAATTCCGCGCCAGCGCCCGATTCAGCGTCGTCAGCACCGTTTCTTCCCCACGCTGGGGCCGCGCCTGTCCGGCGGGCGCCGCAGGTACTTTAATGAACGTCATCACATCCTCGGGAACCGGCCTCTTGCTTTCCAGAAAATCCATGCCGTCCACCGTGATCTGCAGGCTGCTCTTGTCGTCGCTCGCCGCCAAGCCCCGCTGTTTCAAATACCACAGTGCCGACGCCAACTCCGCCGCCGTGGCCTCCACAATCAGTTCCAGGTGCCGCATCGAAAGACTCGGCGCCGTCGGCTTATTGAGCCGCCGATCGTAGAGCACGCAAAGAATTGCCGCCCGCCGCAGAGCTTCGCGCCCCAGCGCATCAAAGAATTCCAGGCCGCTGAACTTGGGACCGCCCTCGTCCTGGCCCACGCCCTTCAGCTTGTCGAAGATGCCGCGCAGTTCCGGATCGGAGAGCGTCTCATACGCCGAGTTGACGGCCTGAAACATCTCGGCGTTGCCCGTCGCCCCGTTGTTGGGGTGATACTTCTGAGCCAGCTTGGCGTATGCCCGCTGAATCGTCTCCGAATCGGATTTCGGTTCGACGTCTAGAATTGCGTAGTGATCTTGGAACTTACCGGCGAGTGGGGCTGACATGGTCTTGTAATAGTTATCGGCTGAAACGCGCCAAAACTCCGCTCGGTAAATTCCTCACTCCGCGACTAAGGCTTTGGCCCGTCTGCGATAATGGTCCTACCCGCGCCCATGCACCGCCCTGCCGATATTTTTGTCGAGCAACACCAGGACCGCCTGCTCGAAGAACTGAAGGATTTTCTCCGCATCCCCAGCATCAGCACCCTGCCCGAGCACAAGCCCGACATCGCCACCGCGGCTCAGTTCGTCGCCGAAAGTCTGCGCCGCGCGGGTATGGAAAACGTTGGGATTATCCGCACCGCGGGCAACCCTTTGATCTACGGCGATTGGCTCCACGCCCCTGCCAAGCCCACCGTTCTTTGTTATGGCCACTATGACGTCCAGCCGCCCGATCCGCTGGATCTTTGGCATTCGCCGCCTTTCGAGCCCGTGGTTCACGACGGCAACATCTACGCCCGAGGCTCCTCCGACGACAAAGGCCAGATGTACATGCACATCAAAGCCGCCGAAGCGTTGCGCGCCGTGCACGATGGCAAGTTGCCCATCAATCTCAAGTTCCTCATCGAAGGCGAAGAAGAGGTCGGCGGCGCGGCCATCAGCAAGTTCGTGGCTGAAAATCCGGCCAAGCTCAAGGCCGACGTCGCGCTTGTCTCCGATACACAACTTTACGCCGAAGGTCTCCCCACCTTGTGCATCGGGCTCCGCGGCTTGGTCTATATGGAAGTGGAAGCCACCGGCCCCGATCGCGATCTGCATTCCGGACTCTATGGCGGCGCTGCGCCCAACCCCATCCAGGGCCTCATGGAATTGCTCTGCAAGTGTAAAGACAGTACCGGTTCCATCCGAATTCCGGGTATGTACGACGATGTCGCGCCTCCGGCTCCCGTGGAGCGCGAAAGCTGGCAGCGGCTCCCGTTTGATGAAGCGAAATTCTTACGCGACGAGGTCGGCTCCAGCGAACTGATCGGCGAAGCGGGCTACTCGGTTCTAGAGCGTGTGTGGGCGCGTCCCACCATGGAAGTTCATGGCATCGCCGGCGGGTTCACTGGCGCCGGATCAAAGACCGTCATCCCATCCAAGGCCGTCGCCAAGATCAGCTTCCGCCTGGTGCCCAATCAGGATCCTGACAAGATCCTAAAATCATTCCGTGATTTTTTGCAATTCAACGCGCCCCCGGGCATTCGCATTGAACTGCGAGTGTTGAACGCCGCGCCCGCGGTGATGGTCAATCCCGATCATCCCGCCATTCGCATCGCGGCCGAAGCTTTTAGTGACATGCTCGGAAAGCCTACTGTGCTGACACGCAACGGCGGGTCCATCCCAGTGGTGGGCGATTTCGCCAAGCATCTGGGCGTCCCAACTATTCTGATGGGCTTCGGGCTGCCCGACGACGGGCTGCACTCGCCCAACGAAAAATATCGTCTGGGCAATTATTACACCGGCATTATGACCATCGCGCATTTTTTCGAACGGTTGGGCGAGCAATACTGCGCGACGGCAGGGTAGATTAGGCGGCATTTGGCGACCAAGATTGACAATCCGGCGCCGGCCGAGAGCGTAGTCCGGTCGGCGGGAATGGTCTCGGTGGCGATGGCGATGTCCCGAGTCACCGGGCTCCTGCGCGAAATCGTCATGGCTCGCCTGTTCGGAGCGGGCTTCGTCTACGACGCATTCCTGCTCGGCTTCCGCATCCCCAATCTGACGCGCGACCTGTTTGCCGAAGGCGCATTGTCCTCCGCTTTCGTCCCCATTTTCACCCAGACGCTCGAGCACAAAGGCCGCAAAGAGGCCGCGCTGTTGTCGAACCTGGTTGCCACAGCCCTGGTCATTGTCGTCGGGCTGTTCTGTTTGTTCGGTATTGTCTTCACGCCCGCCTGGGTCAATCTGCTCGCCTCCGGGTTCCATCAAGTCCCCGGCAAGTTCGAACTGGCGGTGAAGCTCACGCGGATCATGTTCGGATTCTTGATGCTGGTGGCGCTGGCCGCCCAAGCCATGGGCGTGCTCAATGCTTGCAACCGCTTCGCTGTTCCCGCCCTTGCCTCTACATTCTTTAACATCGGATCGGTCGCCTTCGGCTTAATCCTCGGCTACGTCCTGGGACCGCATCTGGGTATCGACCCGATCACCGGCATGGCCATTGGCGTTGTACTGGGCGGCGCGTTGCAACTGGCTTGGCAACTGCCCTCGCTGCGTGCCGAAGGATTCCGTTTCCGCCCGGCCTTCAACTGGAGTCATCCGCTGCTCCGTAAAATCTTCCGCCTCATGGGCCCCGCGATTCTCGGCAACGCCGCGGTCCAAATCAACGTGCTGGTCATCACCAATTTTGCCTCGCGCATTCCCGGTAACGGCCCTGTCAGCTGGCTGGGCTACTCGTTCCGCTTCATGCAGCTTCCGCTCGGATTGTTTGGTGTCGCCATTGCATCCGCCACGCTTCCTTCCATCTCGCGCAGCGCGGGTATTGGCGACTTCAATGAATTCCGCCGCACGCTCTCCAAATCGCTTGGAATGGTGTTTCTGTTCACGCTGCCCTCCGCGGTGGGCCTGATTGTGTTGGGCCGCACCATGATCGGGGCCATCTATCAGGGTGGCAAGTTCAGCGCGTACGACACCGATCAAACCGCGCTGGCTCTTTCCTGTTATGCCTTAGGACTCGCCGGATACTCCGCGCTCAAAGTGCTTAACCCAGCCTTCTATGCGCTGCACGATGCTCGCACGCCGATGCTCGTAAGCCTGCTTTCGATCGTAGTGAACTACTTCACGGCCAGCCTGCTGTTTCGTCGCTCCGGCCTGGGCCATGCTGGCCTCGCCCTTTCCACCGCCGTGGTCGCCACTTTCGGCGGCATCGCGCTGTTCCTGATTCTCCGCAACCGGATCGGCGGTATTTACGGCCGCAATCTAACCGAGAGTGTCTGGAAAATAGCGATTGCGTCGGCGGTCATGGGCGTCGCTGTTTTGCTTTCGAGCCATGCCATCGAAGGCTGGCTCGGCTCTGGCCGCCTGGGGCGTTTAATGGATCTGGCGGTATCCATTCCACTTGGGCTCCTGGTCTTCTACGTAGGCTGCCGCCTGCTGCGGGTCAGTGAACTGGAGCTTGCCACGCGTGCTTTACGGAATCCGATGGCGAAGTAATCGCCTTCCTGATCTCCGCCAGGGGCGCGCGATCATTGAACGTCACCACTCCGCTTTTTACCTGCACGCCCATCCGCCGCCACATCTCGTCCAGATCCGTAGGAACCGCGGTGGTCTTCATCTGTTTGTACAACTCCGCGATCACGGTAGTCCCGGTCGCGTGATCGCCCACCTCCGCCACTCGGTCTACCGTCCAGTCTTCCGTGATGTTGCCGCCTGCTTCCAGAATGCCGCGCATCGCATCTTGCAAACCCTTCTGGTTATGCGTCGCCTCCCGAATCCCCACGTCCGCCAGCAGCCAAAAGATCGCGCCGCCCCAGTACGTGCGGCCCCACGTCGGTGTTCGATCCAGGCCCTGATCGCCCGCCTGCGGCAATCCTTGCGGCATGTCGCGCACAAAATCTCCCCACACCCGCTCCGGACTCATCCGCCCAATCTGCGCCCGCGCAATTGGCTCGATATACGTCGCCATGCCCTCTTCCATCCAGTGATGCTCGTCGGATTCGCCGCTCACATCGGGAAACGCCATGTGGATGAATTCGTGCGTCATCATCCAGTCGTCATCGAGTTGCTTTTCGGTAGTCGATTGCCCCACCGAAATCCGGGTGAAAGCCGGTTGTGAGAATGCTCCGCGCCGCCCGCCGAATGTCGTTCCGTGAAAGACTCCGCCGCGCCCTTCCGATGGCCGCACCATCAACCGCGGACGCTCCACCGGAAAACGCCCGAAGTACTCCGACACCGCGTTCGCCGCGTTCGAAATCCAAGCCAGCACGCTCGCTCTCGGCAAATCGAATTTTCCCGGCGCAAAGGTCACTTCGATGGTCGCGCCGCCTGACATCACCTGCGCGGTGTCTTGAGCCAGCGCGCTCCCCGCCAGTAGCCAACAAGCCAATCCCCAACCAGCCAATCCGCGCGGCATGGACCTACCTTACCTCGACGTAACCGCGCCCGCACGGTTGCGTGAAATGCCGTCCGAGATGTTACCATGGACGGCAGAGATGACCGTTGAAATTGAGCAGGTCACCCGCTTGCAATCCCTGGATCTGAGGATTGCAGAGTTGGAGCGGGAAGTCGCTACCTTACCAAAACACATCGCACAGATCGAAAAAGCCCTGGATTCGCACCTTCGTCGCCTGGAAGCCGACCGCGCCGCGCTCGTCGCCAACCAAAAGGAACGCAAGCAACTGGAAGACGACGTGAAGGTGGAGAATCAAAAGATCTCCAAACTTCGCGACCAGATGCTGGGCGCCAAAACCAACGAACAATACCGCGCGTTCCAGCATGAGATCAGCTTCTGTGAAACTTCCATTCGCACCGCCGAGGATCGCAACCTGGATCTGATGGCCGAATCGGAGCCGCTGGACGCCAACGTCAAAAAAGCGGAAGCCGCCTTGAAGGAAGAAAAGCAGCAGGTGGAAGCGGAGAAGGCGCATGCCCGCGAGCGCACCGCCGTCGATCAAAAGCAGCTCGATGAGCTGAAAGCCGAGCGCCAGCAATTGGTGGTGGGTCTGAAAAAACCTTCGTACTCCGCCTACGAACGCATTCGAAAAAAGTGGCGCGGCGGCTCCGCTGTCGCCGAAGTTACCGGCGGCCGCTGCTCCGGTTGTCAGATCCTGCTGCGCCCCCAGTTCTTCCAGGACCTGCGCAACAGCGGTGAGATGATGTTCTGCGAAAGCTGCGGGCGCATCCTCTACTACAATCCACCGGTCAGCTTCGAAATGCACGTCGCCACGCATCCGAACCACTAGTGCCGCGCGCTACCATTCTTCTAATGGTCCGCGCCGCTTTCCTCAGCCTTCTTCTTTCGCTCTCCCTTCCCGCTCAGACCACCGTCATCCGCCTGGGCACTCTCGTTCCCAAAGGCTCGCGCTGGCACGAAATCCTCTTGAACATGGGCGAAGAGTGGAAGAAGGCCTCGGGCGGAAAAATCGAGCTCAAGATTTACCCCGGTGGCGAGCAGGGTGACGAGCCCGAAATGGTCCAGAAACTTCGCATCAAGAAGCTGCAAGCTGTCGCGCTGTCAGGCGCCGGTCTCAGCGGTATCGATCCCGACATCGCCGCCCTGCAAATCCCCATGATGCTCTCGTCTTATGAAGAGCTGGATTATGTTCGCGATCACATCTCCGATCGCCTTGAAAAAGGTCTCGCGCAGCGCGGCTTCATCGTTCTGAACTGGGGCGACGCCGGCTGGATTCACTTCTTCACCAAACAGCCCGCCTCGCGTCCCGATGACATTCGCCGCATGAAGCTGTGCGTCCTGCAAGGCGACACCGCCACGTTCGAGCTCTACAAGATCAACGGTTTTCAACCCGTTTCCCTCGCCGCCACCGACATTCTTACGGGTCTGCAAACCGGCCTCATCGACGCTTTTCAAGCGCCTCCGCTCGTGGCCCTCAGCAACCAATGGTTCGGCGGCGCGAAGAACATGCTCGATATCCAATTCGCGCAACTAGTAGGCGCAACCGTCATCACAAAAGAGGTCTGGGACAAAATCCCCGCGCCCGTGCAAAAAGAAATGGTGCAGTCCGCGCGCACCGCGGGTGTTGCCCTGCGCGACGAGATCCGCAAATCGGAAGCCGGCTCCATTCCGCTCATGCAGCAGTTCGGACTCAACGTGGTTCATGCCGACGCCCAAGCCGTCACCGAATGGCGTCAGCTCTCCGAAAGCATCTGGCCCAGGCTGCGCGGCGGCGTCGTCCCGCCCGACCTGTTCGATGAAGTGAAGCATCTGCGCGACGAGTATCGGAAGACGCATCGAGCCCAGTCTTCCCTCCAGTGAGCGCCACTCTTCCTCCCGACACCTCCGCCCCGCCAACACCTTTTCAGATCTTCGAGGACTCGTTCTGCATCCTCGCGCTCTCGTTGATGACCGCGCTTCCCGTCATCGAAATGGTGGCGCGCCAATTCCGTTGGTCCGGCATTCCCGGCTCCGCCGTCATCGTCCAGCAACTCACGCTTTGGATCGGAATGCTCGGCGGCATGCTGGCTTCACGATCCGGCCGCCTCTTGGGGCTCTCTTCCTCCAGCTTTCTCCCCGAATCCTGGATCGCGCCGGCAAAAATCTTCTGGAGCGCAGCGCTCGCCGCCGTCTCCACGTGCCTCGCCTATGCTAGTTGGGTCTTCGTCCAAAGCGAACGCGAAGCGGGCAGTTATCTTCTCCCCGGCCTTCCCAAATGGAGCGCGCTCGCCATCATGCTGGTCGGCTTTGGCGTCATCGCACTTCGAGCAGTCTGGAAAGCGAGTGAAAATTGGACGGGGCGCGCCATCGCCACGTTGGGCCTCTTCATCCCCGCGCTGTTCGGTTATGCAATCCCACTGGGAACGCCCGGCATCCTCCCGCTCTCTTTCGCGCTTCTCGCGCTCGCCACCGTTCTCGGCCTGCCGATCTTCGCCGTCTTCGGTGGTCTCGCGCTCTTGCTCTTCTGGAGCAGCGGCACGCCCGTAGCATCGGTTCCCGTGGAAATGTATCGTCTGGTTGCGTCTCCGTTGCTGCCCTCCATCCCGCTCTTCACGCTGGCCGGATACTTCATGGTGCAAGGCGGCGCGACCAAGCGTCTGCTCCGAGTCTTCACCGCTCTCTTTAGCTGGATGCCCGGCGGTCTCGCCATCGCCACGGTCGCCATCTGCACCGTCTTCACGTTCGCCGGATCGGGCCTCACCATCCTTTCACTCGGCGGCCTGCTCGTCCCCATGCTCATCAAAACGCGCTATCCGGAAAACTTTTCCATCGGACTGCTCACGTCCTCCGGTTCGCTCGGGCTGCTGTTCCCCACCAGCATCCCTGCCATCCTCTATTGCGTCTATTCGCAGACTCCCCTCGATCGCCTCTTCACCGGCGCGATTCTCCCCGAACTGGTCATGATCTCCGCCATCGCTTTCGTCGGCATTCGCATGGGTATCAAATGCGACGCAGTACGCGAGCCATTTTCGTTGCGTGAAGCCGCAGCCGCCGTATGGAGCGCCAAGTGGGAGCTCGCACTACCGGCTATCATGATCATCGGCCTGTTCGGTGGATTCGGCACGCTCACCGAAGCAGCCGCCCTCACCGCTTTTTGCGCCTTCTTCGTCGAAGTCTTCATCTATCGCGACCTCAAGCTCTCGCGCGATTACCGCGAAGTCTTCGTCGAATGCGCCACCATCGTCGGCGGCATCTTGCTCATTCTGGGTGTAGCGCTCGGCTTCACCAATTACCTGGTCGACGCCGAAGTGCCGTCCCGCCTGATCGATTGGGTGCAAATGCACGTGCAATCGAAGTACGTGTTTCTGCTGCTGCTCAACATCGCGCTACTGGTGGTGGGCGCGCTCATGGACATTTTCGCCGCCATCCTGGTCGTCGTGCCGCTACTCAAACCCCTCGCCGCCGCCTATCATATCGACCCGGTGCAAATGGGCGTCATCTTCATCGCGAATCTCGAGCTCGGCTACCTGCACCCGCCGGTCGGCATCAACCTGTTTCTCTCCGCCTATCGTTTCAAGAAACCGATGGGCACCATCATCTGGGCCACGCTGCCATTTCTGCTGATCCTCGCCGCCACCGTGCTGCTAATCACCTACGTCCCGTGGCTCACTACGGCGCCGCTGCACTGGCTCGGGAAATAGCTCGCGGCTTCGGCCTCGGGCAGTTCAATACGCTTCGTACGCGCTTCACATCATTCAGAGGCAAACAGCTCTTTAGGAAATTGTTTCGCACCTAACGTTGAGGTTTTCTGGACGGCCTCGCGTAGGGCAAGGGTCTGGCGATATTCGCGCGCCTCCGGAAGCTGCAGGAACTGCGCACTGAGCCCTTTCGATCGAACAAATCCTTCGATCTCATCGAGCGCAACGTCCTGGAAGAATTCTCGGCGAGCATTTACTCGGTTCAAGCGCCGATCCTTGAACAGAGAATGAAGCTCGTGCTCCAGCCCCGGAGCGTCGTCGGAGTAAAGCATCGCATGCAGGTCATACGGAAATGGTACGGCCGCGCCGCTAAGTTCGTAGATTCGGTCCATTGGCTCCATTCGCCGCGTCATCCCAATCTTGAACACACGCTCGCCGAAGGACCCTATATTCGAAATTATGTACACGAAACCGGACTTAGTAATCTGCGCTCGCGCAATCGCGCGTTCCTTCCTTCGCCGCGCCTCATCAAGCTTGGCCTCAAAACGACCAATCTGCTCGGTCAACTTTTCGAGTTTTGCCCCCATCGCCTGAGTTGCCTCGTCACGTGCCTTCTGGATAGCCGCCGAATATTTGTCTTCATCCGACGTTGACTCAGCAATTGCATCGTCGATCTCCTTTTGAGCTCGCTCCTCTTCGCGAATCTGCTCTCGAATACGCCGCTGCTCCTCACGGATCTCGTAACGTTTTTGCTCAAACTCTTGCACCATCCGAAGCTCTTCCACTTTCAGCATCAGGTATAGATCGGTGATACTGATATGTAACACCGCACCGAGCTTATTAATGGCGGAGAAAGCCTTCCGAACGCGCTCTTCCATTTTGGCGGAATTACTCCAACTGACGTTAGCGATCGCGGCCTCGCACTCCCCGTTGAACGCCCGTAGCATCAACTGTGAATTTTGACGGATCATCCGCTTACCCTCCATTTGGCTGTTGCCAACGGTCCAGGCAATGTGACATTGCGCCGCGCGGCCATCCCGCACGACGTCGCGCTGCTGATTTCGAAGCAGCTCGATCTTCGCCTTGTACTCGTCTGGGGTCTGGAAGGTAAAATGCGGCTTGTACAACCCGAACGAAAGGTCCTCAAGCGAGTCCTCGCCAATGGCAATTTCCTTCTGCAATTCCTGGTAACGAGCAAGAGCTGTCTGATATTCCGCCGCTAGAGCGGCTCGCGTCGTCTCTTCCTTTTGCAAGAAAATGGCCTCGGCGTCTCTATGCTGGCTCAACAAACGTTTGTGCTCCTCCGCCGCACGTTGTTCGAACCCCTTCGCCTCCTCGCGCACGCGCAGGTTCGCCGCCGACAATCGCGCCTCTTCCTCCTCAAGATTGATGAGTTGGGAATATCGGGAAAGCGCCGCTGTAGTTCGTCTTCGATAACGAGCGTACAGAATGCTGAGAATCAGCAATGCAAATCCAAGCAGAAAAGAGATCGCAGCCGGAATGGAACGCATTTCGAATAGTTTATCGGAGTCCATGCAGGAACGGTCGCGCCCCCTCTGTGCTCCAACCGTGAGCATTGGAAGGTCCGGATTATCTCAGCAGCAAAATACGAGGCAACTGCCTTTGAAGGCTAACGAAGAAACATTCGATTGAAAATGGCTCATCAATTAGGTTCAATCCAAAGTGCTCGTTCCCGCCTCTCTGCTCAACCGCATTCATACTCGCGGGAACCCTGTTGTTTTACCAGCCTCGCCCGTCATTTGGAGGGCAGGACCAGTTGCACCTGCAAGCGCTACATGCCAGATGGGGCCCTGAGCGCCAAAGGCGCAAGCTCAGCCCGGCACCCTCCGAATCCCCTTCATCTGCGAGAAGTGCAGATCAAACGCAAACGCGTTCGTGATCTCCAGCCGCCGCATTAACGCGAACTCGTGCAATCCGTGAAGCTCCAACCCTTATCGCTGTGCGACCGGAATATTCCCCATGCCTGTTCCTTGTCCTCGTCTGTAAGTTGGGTCAACCCGGCCAGACCTTGACCGAAGAGTACATGGCCCGCCCGAATGGCAGTTTGCCGTCGATAGCGCGCTGTGATGAGCGTCAGCACCTCGTCAACGATGTAGTCGCTCGTGACTAGCCTGTCGCGATTCGAATTGATCCACGCTCGGGCCGCCTCATGCCGGGCGTCGCCTTCCACGAACAAGGCAACCCATGCGCCCGTGTCGACGAAAGTCACTCCTGCAATTCACCGTAAAGCACGCGATCGTGCTCGTCCTGAGAAACCCACGTCTTGCCCTTGTCCGGCTTAGCCTTCTTGAACGTCGCAAGAATTCGCAGCGCTTTTTTCCGATAGCCCTCATCGGAATAATCCCCGACCTGCTTCCGCGGACGAATACTGATATCCTCGGGACGGATGCCGATCAGGCATGCCACCGGCTTACCTCGGGACGTGATGATCACTTCCTCAGTGGCAGCCAGCCTTAGCAACTCAGAGGTCTTAATTCTTTAGTTCGCGAACTTGTGCAGTCTTCATCGTCGTGGCTACATCCGTGGCTACATGATACCACCGTGCTCCCGCACCGGCTCCGCAAATAGCCGGCTATTCATGCCTCAGCGCCACTACCGGATCTACCCGCATCGCACGCCGCGCCGGAATCAGGCACCCGAGTGTAGCCGACAAAATCAACGCAGCCGATGCGACAAGCAACGTGATTGGGTCCGTTGGTGAAACGTGGACTAGCTCCGCTTTCAACAGCCGATTAACCGCCAACGACGCGGCCAGTCCAATGGTCAGACCAATTCCCAATGGAAGCAGTCCTTGCAGGAACACGAGTTTTCGAATATCCCGCGCCGTGGCCCCAATCGCCATTCGAATTCCGATTTCCTGAGTGCGCTGGCTCACCGAATGCGCGATCACGGTGTACAGGCCGATGGAAGCCAGCAGCAGCGCAATTCCGGCAAAAATCAACAATAGACCTCCGTAGAATCGGCTGTCCGAATACCTCTCCCAATGATCGGCGGTGAAGGGGCCATAAACGGGCAGATCGGAATCCAACGCCTGGACCTCGCGTCGAAACCCGGTTCCCAGGCTTCCGGGAGGGACGCCGGTTCGCGCGATCACATTCATGGCGCCCGCCGGTTCCTCACGGAAGGGCAGGTAAACCAAAGGATCGAATTCTTGGCGCGTGGCGTCGTTTTGAACGATATTCGATACCACGCCGACCACAGTCAGCCAGGGCCCGGGCGCCTCACCGTCGAATAGCCGAAGACGTTTGCCGATGACATTTTCTCCCGGCCAATACTTGCTAGCGAACCGCTGGTTCACTATCGCTACGGGAACTCCTGAAACTCCATCGGCGTCACTGAACTCGCGCCCTGAGAACACCACCGCTCCTAAGGTCCGAAAGTAGCCCGGACCAATGACCAACGCCGAAATCTTTGGCCGGAGCCCCCGTTCGATTTGTGGCATGCCCGCCAGCTCGAAGGGAAAGTGCCGTGAGCCGCCCATGGGAAAGGAGCTGGTGATTGCTACGGATTCCACTCCCGGGATGGCTTCCAGGCGTGTTTTCAGACGGTCGTAGAAAGAAATCTGTGCCTCCGCACGCGGATATCTGTCCGCAGGAAGCGTCATCGCCGCCATCAGGAGGTTGGCTGTTTTTACGCCAACATCCGCGTTGTGGACCTTTAGAAAACTTCGGATCATCACCCCCGCTCCCGCCAGCAACACTACAGCGAGCGCCATTTCTCCGGTCACAAGCAGGGCGGAGAGATGCTTTCCGCGCCCTCCACCAGTGGCGCCGCGGCCCCCATCCTTCAACGTCGCGTTGACGTCGAGCTTCGAAAGCCGGAGCGCGGGCGCCAGTCCGAACAGTAATCCCGTTCCAATTGAAATCGCGATGAGATAGCCCAGAACGCGATGGTCCATGGTGTAGTCGATGATCAGCCACGACGCCTTCTGAGCCATTGCGAGCTGGTAGGTGTGTACACCCCATTTAGCGATCCACCAGCCGAGGACGCCGCCCAGGCCCGACAGCATGACGCTTTCTATCAGGAGCTGCCGAATGATCCTCCATCGGCCCGCACCCAATGCGATGCGGACGGAAATCTCTCGGGACCGGCCTATCGCGCGAGCGAGCATGAGATTCGCCAGATTGGCGCAGGCGATCAGGAGTACAAAACCAACCGCGCCCCACATGGACCCGTATAACACCGCCGCATCTGGACCTATGAAGAATTCGGGGAAATTCTGAACGCTGAGATGCCAGCGATGATCGGTAAGCGGGTAGGCGGTCTCCAACCGTCTTATGATGCCCTCCACTTCCACGCGGGCGCTCTGGAATGTCACGCCCTCCGCCAAGCGTCCGAAGGCGAACCATGTGTCGGTGTTGTCTCTGTTTCTGACCTTGGCGGTTTTCACCAGAGGAACCCACATGTCGGCCTTTTGCGGAAAGGAAAACCCGCTGGCCATGAGCCCGATAATGGTGGTTGGTGCGCCATTCATCCTCACTGTGCGGCCGATGATGGCTGGATCGTTTGCGTACCGGCGTTGCCAGAAGCCGTAGCTCAGGATGGCAACCGGAGCGGCGCCGGGCTCCTCGTCGGACGGCGCAAAATCCCGCCCCCGGATTGGTCTCTGGCCAACCAAATGGAAGGTATCGGCGCTCACCTCGGTCACGTCAATATTCTCCGCAAAACCGCGTCCATCGCCCAGGATTTTTCCCACGCCATGGACGACGGCCATCCCCTGGAACGACTTCGACTGGGCCCGGATATCTTCAAAATCGGGATAGGAGATGCAGCAGCCGCCGTTGCTGACGTACAACAGGCGATCGTTCCTATCCACCAATGGAAATCCCTTGAACAGTACAGCATTCGTCACCGTGAAAACCGTGGCGTTGACGCCGATCCCGAGAGCGAGCGTTGCAACCGCCACCGCCGTGAATCCGGGATTCTTCGCCAGAGTCCGAAAACTTACGCGAACGTCGTCAAGCCAGGACATTGGTGTTTAGGCGCTAAACAACCAGCCCAGAGTTACAGCTGAAAGTATTTTCGAGCACACGCCTCTTCGGGTATCTCCCCAGTCGCTAACCAACCACGAGCCACCAACCACCAGCTACCAGCCACGGTTCCCCGGCCCTGTGGTAAGATCCGATCTTGACTTTCGGCGCGCACCCGCCGCCGGGCGGTCCGTCGTGCGCTTTATATTGGAAATGGAGTGTAGCCAGTGAAAGTTTACGAAGGTTCCGACATCCGCAACATTGCCCTTATCGGTCACGGTCATAGCGGCAAAACGACCCTGACCTCCGGTTTCCTATACACCGCCGGCGCCACCAACCGTCTCACCCGCGTCGACGAAGGCAATGCCGTCACCGACTTTGACGACGAAGAAGTCCAGCGCAAGATCACCATCTCCACCGGCGTGGCTTTCGCCGAGTGGGCCAAAAAGAAAATCAATCTGCTCGACACTCCGGGCTTCAATATCTTTCTCAATGACACCAAAGCTTCGCTGGTCGCAGCCGACGCCGCGCTGGTGGTCGTCGATGGCGTCGCGGGCGTCGAAGTCCAAACCGAAAAAGTTTGGAGCTTTGCCGACGAGTTCAATCTCCCCCGCGCCATTTTCATCAACAAGCTCGATCGCGAGCGTTCCTCGTTTGATCGCGCGCTCGCGAGTGTGCAGAGCGTCTTCGGCCGGCTCGCGGTTCCCGTGCAGCTTCCCATCGGCGCTGAAAAAGAATTCAAAGGTATCGTCGACCTCATCCGGATGAAAGGCTACACCTACACCATGGATGGCGATGGCAAGGGTAAAGAGGTCCCCATTCCCGACGACCTCGCCGAAGCCGCGCAAAAGGCTCACGAAGCAGTAGTCGAAATGGTCGCAGAAGGCAATGACGCGCTTATGGAAGAGTTTTTCGAAAAAGGAACTCTCCCTGTCGAGCACATCATCGACGGCTTGCGTCAAGCCATCCGCGAGCGCCGCATTTATCCCGTGCTCTGCGGCTCCGCGCTTCACAATGTCGGCCCGGATCAGCTCATGAACTTCATCATCGAGAATTTTCCGGCGCCCACCGAGCACGAGCCAATCTCTGGAACCATGAACGGCGGCGGTGAAGTTCAGCGTGCCATCAAGAACGACCAACCAGCCTCTGCCTTCGTCTTCAAGACCGTTGCCGACCCGTTCGCCGGCCGTGTCACTTACTTCAAGGTGATCTCGGGCGTCATCCATAACGACGCCAATCTCGTCAACGCCCGCAGCGGCGCAACCGAACGCCTGGCCCATGTGGGCTGTCTCGAAGGCAAGACCATCGAGCCGGTCACCGACCTCAAGGCGGGCGATATCGGTGCCGTCGCCAAGCTTAAAGAAACCGTCACCGGTGACACCCTCTGCGACAAGCCGTCCATCATCGCTTATCACGCCGTGCATCTGCCCGAGCCATCCATCGCTTTTGCGATTTCAGCGAAAAGCCGCCAGGATGAAGACCGGCTCGGCAACGCGGTCCAGCGCATCCTTGAAGAAGATCAATCGCTGCGCTTTTATCGCGATCCGCAGACCAAGGAATTTCTGCTCGCCGGCAGCGGCCAGCAGCATGTCGAAGTCATCGTCAGCCGCTTGAAAAAGCGCTATGGCGTCGATGTCGAGCTGCACGCGCCGAAAATTCCTTACCGTGAAACCATTCGCGGCAGAGCCGAGGTTCAGGGGCGGCACAAGAAGCAGACCGGCGGTCACGGCCAGTTTGGCGACTGCTGGATTCGCCTTGAGCCCCTCCCGCGCGGCGCCAAGTTCGAATTTGCCAACGAAGTTTTCGGCGGCGCCATTCCGCGCAATTTCATTCCCGCAGTCGAGAAGGGAATCGTGGAAGCAGCCGCCGGTGGCTACCTTGCGGGATTTCCTGTGGTCGACTTTAAATGTACGGTTTACGACGGCTCTTATCACGATGTTGATTCGTCCGAGATGGCGTTCAAACTCGCGGCGCGCAAAGCCTTCAAAGCCGGGATGCAGGCTGCCAAGCCCTCGCTCCTGGAACCGATCATGAACGTGAACATCCAGGCCCCTGTGGAGTACGCAGGCGATCTGATGGGCGATTTGAATAGCCGACGTGGCCGAATTCAGGGTATGGACACCAAGGGCGGCACGCAGATTATTCGCGCCCAGGTCCCCATGTCGGAAATGCTCACGTATCAGAACGATCTCATCTCGATGACCCAGGGCCGCGCGTCGTATCAAATGGAGTTCGATCACTACGACTACGTGCCGCAGCTCCAAGCCGACAAAATCATTGCTGCCGCCAAGGCCGCCAAGACCGGGATGGAAGAAGAAGAGGAATAGCGCCGCAATTTCTGGAACCGGCGGCGCGCGCCTCGCGTAATCCTTCTCAAGGAGTATTGCGCCATGGCATTCGCCTCTTCGAATTCGGCGGCCATCAACCGCCCCATCGTCCGGGGACTCTTCGTGGCAAGCTGCCTGCTCTCCATTGTTTCCTGGTACACCACGTTCGAGGGGATGCGCCTTTACCTCTCCGTTTGGTTCTCTGTACTCGCATCCATCGGTTTGCAGACCGCGCTCGTGCTAGTCGCCTGGCTCATCGGTTTCAGTTCCTCCGCTGTAACGCGCTAAGTGGGCCGCCGCGCTCTCTTGATCGGCGTTTACATTGTTACAGCCGTGGTTTCGATCGCTTTTTCCTACACCAGTCTTTACACCTGGTTCAGCGCGCGCGAACGCCCCGCCACGATTGAGCGCAAGCTTTACGACGCCTTGAACGATTCTGCCGGTCAAACCAGCAAGCTGCTGACTTCCGCCATCGACGAACAGCAGAAGCACGTTCTCGCGCTTCAGGAGATGACTGAAGCCGAGAAGACTCACGGATTGATTTCGCGCGCTCAGGATGCCGATCCGTACCTCGCAAACGTCCGGGCCGCCGTCGCTCGCGAGGCGCAGACCTACGCCGATAATTACAAAGAGGGAGCGGGCGCCGGCGTCCGCTATTCTGCCTTCGATCGCTACACCAAGTTGGCCCAGCAATTGCACGAGCAGATGCAACGCTCCCAAACGGAGCTGGCCGCATTTGTTTCAAACACCAAGCCGCTCGATTCCACCGAAAAGCAATTGCAAGCTTACCGCCAGGTATATGGCAACGTCCCGTGGAATGACATCGAACAAACGCTACACGCGGGGCAGTTCGCCAAACCACCGCTACCTGCTTACAGCGACTTCGTGGATCGCACTGTCTCCGGCCAGGAGGACCTGCTCGTCGCATTCCAGGAGCTGTTCACCGCGCCCACCGCGCGCCACATCTTCGCCTTACTGCTGGCGGCCTTCATCGATGTCGTTGTGTTTCTTTTGGCATTCGCCACCGGTCCTTACTTCTTCGGCTCCATGGAGCAACGCTGGATCTCGGCCGGCGCGGCGTTGGAGGGTCTCGATAACCAGATCTTCACGCGCGATTTTCTCCGCAAGCTGACTCCCGGTCCTCGCGGCATGGCCCGCGTCGAAGCATCCGCGTTGACGCCCGGCGAACAGCAGCTCTGCCTGCTGTGGGCCGCTAAGAAACTGGCAGTCGTGGTGGTAGAAGACGGCCGTCAATATTACATGCTGGAGCAGGGCATTCACGAAGAGTTGCTCGAATCGCTCGCGTCCCAGCAGTTCCCGCTGCGCGCCGCCTCCGTGGCATCCAGCTAATTCTTTTTCTTTTTCCTGGCCCGCTCCCGCTCGATCAGCGAGAACGTCAGCTTATGTTCCAATGGATCCACCCGGTCCAGCAAAACGTTCACACTATCGCCGATGTGGAACTCGCGCCTGGTCCGCTGCCCAACGATGGTGCGCGTGTTCTCCTGAAACATGTATCGATCGCCCGGTAGCGCGTCGATCGGCACCAGCCCTTCGACAAACAGGTTCTCCAGCTCGACGAAAAACCCAAATCGTGTCGTGCTGGTGATCAGCCCGCGGAACTCCTCGCCCACGCGGCTTTCCATAAACCGCGCCTTCTTCCACTCCACCAGCTCCCGCTCGGCATCGGCTGCGCGTCTCTCGGTTTCCGAGCAATTGTGAGCGATCGATTCCAACTGCTCCGGCCCCAAAAGATCGCGGGTGCCTTTCAACGACGCCTCCAAAAGCCGATGCACAATCAAATCCGGATACCTTCGGATGGGCGACGTGAAGTGCGTGTAGCTGGCGGCCGCCAGCGCAAAGTGCCCTTTGTTCTCGGCGCTGTAACGCGCCTGCTTGAGCGCCCGCAGCATCAGGTAACTCAAGATGCGCTCTTCCGGCTTGCCTTCGATTTGCGCGATCAGCTTCTGATAATTGCGCGATGAAATCGCGATGCTGTCATCGGCGATCACAATCTCCTTTCGCACCATCTTCCCATCGCGCCTCCGCATGGGCTGTGTCCGGAACCGTTTCACCGGGATGGCGCCGATACCCAGCGAATAGCCGAAATGCGTCGCGATCTCTTCGAATTCCATTACCCGCTTCGGGTCTGGCTTCTCATGAATGCGAAATATCGAAGCAATTCCGGCCTGCTCCAGGTGCGACGCCACGGCTTCATTCGCCGACAGCATGAACTCCTCAATCAGCCGGTGCGCGATGTTGCGCGGGCTGCGCGTCACGCCGGCCATCTCGCCAAACTCGTCGAACTGGATTAACGGCTCCGGCATATCGAAGTCGATGGACCCCCGCCGGATGCGTTTCTGATTCAGCACCAGCGCTAGTTCGCGCATCAATTCAAAGCGTTCCACCAGCCGCGCGTATCGTTCTCGTAACGCGGCATCGCCCTCCAGCAGCGCGTGAACATCGGTGTAAGTCATCCGCTCCACGCTGCGGATCACACCGCGCCCAAATCGCTGTGCCACAATGTCGCCGCGCCGGTCCATCTCCATTTCCACGGAAAGCACCAATCGTTCGACACCCGGCTTCAGCGAGCAAATCTCGGTGGACAATTCGAGCGGCAGCATCGGAACGGCGCGATCTGGAAAGTACACGCTGGTGCCCCGCAGGAAAGCCTCTTCGTCAATCGGGCTGCCTGGCCTCACGTAATGGCTCACGTCGGCAATGTGAACCTGCAGCGCGTAGTGGCCATTCGGCAATCGATCCACCCAGACCGCATCGTCGAAATCACGGGCGGTCTCGCCGTCGATGGTTACGATATCCAGAGCCCGGTAATCGGTCCGCCCAAACAGCTCATCCTCGCGAATGATATTGGAAAAGTTTTGCGCCTGCTCCAAAACCTCCGGGGGAAAATGATGCGGGATGTGATGCTTCCGGATCATGATCTCGACGTCCACGCCAAAATCGTCAGGCCGTCCCAGGATTTCGATCACGCGCCCTACGGCGTGTTCGCCGTCTTCGGGGAACTCCAGCATCTCGACGTTGACGATCATCCCGTCCAGATCTTCGGGTGACTTCACGTCCACCGGTGTCACGCCCACGCGATCGCGGCTCAGCTCCGCTGAAGGCAGCTCCATGCCTGCTGGAATTTGAATCCACTGCCGGATGCGCTCGTCGTGCGGTGCTACAAAGTTGCCGCGCTTGCGTATCCGAAACTCACCCACCACCGTCTGATGCGCCCGCCGCAACACTTTGACGATCTCGCCGTCCGCGCGTCCGTCCCGCTCGATGCGCGCGATCCGCACCACCACCCGATCGCCATGCATCGCCGCCTGTGCCGACTCGCGCGGGATGTAAACATCGCCCTTTAGCCCCTCAATCGGCTGATCGGCGATCAAAAATCCATAACCGTCGCGGTGCATGTTCAAGCGCCCCACCGCGTATTCGCGGCTGAACCTGGTGACCACAAAATGCCCGGACCGGACTTCCACCACTTGGCCGCGCTCAATCAGGCGATCCAGCGCGCCTTCCAGCTCATCGCGCGATGCGAGCTTCGAGCCGAGTTCGCGCACCAACTGTTTGAACGTAGCCCGCGCATGCGGCAGCTTTGCGATGTGATCGAGGATCGAAGCGTCGGTTACCAAAACTCAAACCCGCGCGGTGGATACCAGCGGCGTCTGAATCCCTTTGGGCGCCATCGGCAACGATCGAAGTCTTGTCCCCGTGGCTTGGAAGATCGCGTTCCCAACCGCAGGCGCCAGCCCGACAATGGGCGTTTCACCCGCTCCCGCCGACGGTAGATCCTTGCGATCCACCAGCACCGTTTCAATTACCGGCAGATCGCTAAACCGAGGTACTCGATAGCTGGCCAGATGCGGATTCAAAATGCGTCCGTTCGCAAAATCCACCGCTTCGAACAGCGCGCCGCCAATGGCCATCACCACCGAGCCCTCGATCTGATTCTTCAGATGCTCGGGATTCACCACGGCGCCACACTCAAACGCCGTGACCACGCGATCGATCCTCACTCGGGGAGGTGCGGGCGTCACTTCAGCGCCCAGAAACTCGCTGGGCACGATCGAAATCGCGGCGCATGTCGCCACGTAGCCACCCTTCTCCACGCCACAGGCCAGCCCGAATCCACGATCTACGCTGGGTTTCTCTTTTCCCCATCCGAACTTTTCCGCCGCCGCTTGCAGCACCGCGCGCACCCGATCGTTCTTCAGATTCTTCAAACGAAACTCCAGAGGATCCATGCCGACAGCCGCCGCCAGATCGTCCATGTGCGATTCTCTCGCGAAGTGATTGGCGGTGGCCGCCAAGCCCCGATAGGAACCCTGCCGCAGCGGCGAATCCGTAGGGTGAAATTGCGACACATGATTTGCGATATCGTACGGAGTCTCAATCGCAGACGGCCCGGAATTGTAGTTATGAAATTCCCACGCGGTGATCAAGCCGTCGTTCCTCACGCCGCTTCGGATGTCGATCACGCCCGCCGGACGAAAATAGGCCCAGGTGAACTCTTCTTCGCGCGACCAGATCAGCTTCACGGGCTGGTTCGCGGCTTTCGCCAGACGCGCCGCCTCGATGGCCGCCTCGCCCGTGTGCTTGCCGCCATACGCCGACCCGGTGTCTGGAACAATCACGCGCACCTGATCCTCGGGCATCTTGAAAGCTTCCGCCAACTCGCCTTTGACTCCCCACGGGCGCTGCGTGCCGGTCCAAACCGTGAGCTTGCCCTCGTTCCATTCGGCCACCGCCGCGCGCGGCTCCAGCGGAACATGCGCGATGTAAGCCACCGTGTAGGTGGCATCCAGTTTGTGATCGGCCTCAAAATCAGCGCGCTTGGTTTGGGATGCGTTCTTCTTCAAGTAATCGAACAGCTCCGCGCTCGAAGGCTGCGAATCGGTGCTCCATTCCGTTTTGATCGCGCCGATGGCTTTGTTGAGCGTCACCTCATCCGGCCCCACCGCGCCCACGAAATCGCCGTCGCGAACGATCAGGACATCGGGAATCCCACTGGCCTCTTTGGCGTCGAACGAAGTGAGCTTCGCGCGGAAGGCGGGTGGCCGCAGCACCCTTCCGTGAACCATTCCGGGGCGCACCAGATCGGACGTGTAGCGATGCGCGCCGGTAACCATGTCGCGCGCATTCACCTTGGGCGCGGATGTACCCTCCAGCGTCCACGCACTCGCGGGAGTAACCGCTGCGCCGTCCACGGTCTTCACCAACTTCTGCCCGCGCGTCAACTCGCCGAATCCGACGGACTCGCCGCTCGCGTTATTCTTGACCTTGCCGCCAGTCACCGCAACGGACGCGCGATCCACCTTCCACTTGTCCGCCGCCAGATCGATGAGCGCTTCACGCGCCGCCGCGCCCACTTTTTTCATCTGCGGAGCCATCAATGGCGTGGTCCGGCTGCCAAAAGTCCCCATGTCGTAGGGCGTCAGATCGGTATCGGCCATTACCAAGTGCACAGAGCCGATGGGCGCGCGCAACTCTTCGGCCACTGCCTGTGCCAGCGATGTCCGGATATTCTGGCCCATTTCCGTCTTGCCCGCGTAAACGGTTATTGTGCCGTCTTCGGCGATGTGCAGCCATGCCGCCAGCTCGGGAGGTCGCGCATCGCCACGAATCGCGGCGCCTCGTCCGGATTCTTGCGCGCTCGCCGTTCCCTCCAGCGCGAGCAGCAGCACCAGGCCGCCGCCCAGGAATTTGAAAAAATCGCGCCGCTGCAATTCAAAGTGATACGCCGGCCCCTCGAACAATTCGTAGCGTTCCAGCTCGATCTCAGGCATGTGCCGCTCCAGCGCTCTGGCCCACGGCCATCTGCACCGCCGCAATAATGCGAGGATACGTCCCGCACCTGCAAACATTGCCCTGCAGCGCGCGCCGGATCTCGGGCTCGCTCGGCTGTGGCGTCTTTTTCAACAGTCCGACGCTGGAAAGAATCATGCCCGGCGTACAGTACCCGCACTGCAGCGCGTCGGCTTGGATAAAGGCTTCCTGCAGCGGATGCAGTTTGCCGTTTTGTTCCAGACCCTCAATCGTCGTGATCTCTTTGCCGGCCACCACCGACGCGCGTGTCATGCACGATCGCACCGGCGCGCCGTCGATCAAAACCGTGCATGCGCCGCAATGCCCCTCGCCGCATCCGTATTTGGTGCCAGTGAGTTCAAGTTCGTCGCGGAGCACCCACAGCAGCACGCGCGACGGGTCCACCAGCAGCCGGTAGTGCCTTTGGTTGACGACGAGTTCCATGCTCCGATTTTACGCCTCATCGGCGTCCATCGGCGTTTATCAGCGGCTAATCGTTGCCGGCTCCGGCGTGGCTTCAAACGCTTTCCGCTTCCGCCCCATCTTCCCGAACGTCCCCCGGAAACGCTCCATGTAAATGTAAAACACCGGCGTGATGTACAACGTCAATAATTGCGAAACCACCAACCCGCCCACCACCGCCAGCCCCAGCGGACGCCTCGCCTCAGACCCCGCGCCCAATCCCAACGCAATCGGCAGCGTTCCAACCAGTGCGGCCATCGTAGTCATCATGATGGGCCGGAATCGCACCAGGCAGGCTTCCGAGATCGCCTCGGCGGGCGCCAGACCCTGGGTGCGTTGCGCTTCCAGCGCGAAGTCGATCATCATGATCGCGTTCTTTTTCACGATGCCGATCAGCATGATAATTCCGACAAAGGAGTAAATGTTCAGCTCGTCATGGAAGATCAGCAGCGTGGCCAGCGCGCCCAAACCCGCCGAGGGCAGCCCCGACAGAATGGTCAGCGGATGAATGAAGCTCTCATACAAAATCCCCAGCACCATGTAGATCACCAGGATCGCCATCACCAGCAGCATTCCCATGCCTTGCAATGACGATTGGAACGCGGCCGCCACGCCTTGAAATGAGGTTTGAATGTCGGCGGGAAGCGTCTCGCGCGCCGCTGTCCCTATCCGGTCCACTGCATCGCCTAACGAAACGCCTGGTGCAAGATTGAACGACATGGTCACTGAAGGCAGTTGCCCCAAGTGCGCCACTGACAGCGGCCCCACCGTGTTGTGCGGCTTCGTCACCGCGTCCAGCGGCACCAGTTTGCCCGCGTCCGACCGGACATACAGCAAATGCAGCGCCGCCGGATCCATCTGATAGCGCGGCAGCAACTCCATTAAAACCTGGTAGTCGTTGGTAGGCGTGTAAATATCCGACACCTGCCGCTCTCCGAACGCGTCGTACAGCGCGTTCTCGATCTTGTCCGCCGTCACCCCCATCGTGGACGCGCGATCGCGATCGATGTCCATCTTCACCGTGGGGCTCGCAATCTGCAAGTCGCTGTTCACGTCGAACAGGCCGGGCACTTCCTTCATGCGCTTTTCGAACACGCCCGCAGCGCGATAAAGCTCATCCAGATCCTGCGCCTGCAGAGTGTACTGATACACGGTGCGCGTCTGTTGTCCACCCACGCGGATCAGCGGAGGGTTCTGGAGATACGTCCTGACGCCGGGAATTAGGTCGAGCTTGGGCCGCAGTTCCGCGATGATCTGCTCCGGCGTGAGCTTGCGCTGCGCGCGCGGTTTCAGGCGCAACTGCAACCGGCCGGAATTGCCCGTACCCTGGTTGCCTCCCTGCGCGTTGACCATCGAAAAGTACGCCTCCACGTTCGGATCGGCGCCAATCACCGCGGCCGCCTTTAACTCCAACCGCACCATGGATTCAAACGATGCCTCTTGCGGCATCTCGGTAACCCCGCCGAGTTGATCGGTGTCCTGGTTCGGGATGAAGCCTTTAGGCGAAACCTCATACAACAAGACCGTCGCAACCAGCGTTCCCGCCGCCACCATCAGGGTTACAAAGCGATGGCGAATCACGACGCGCAGTGTCCACTCGTACAGATTGCGCATGCCGTCGAACGCTCGCTCCGAGGCCCGATACAGCGCGTTGTGGCGCTCGCTGGGCGGTTTCATGAAACGGCTGCACAGCATCGGCGTCAGGCTGAGCGACACAAAGCCGGAGATCAAAATCGCAACCATGATGACCGCGGCGAATTCATGGAACAACCGCCCCAGGATGCCGCCCATGAAGAACACGGGAATAAACACGGCCGCAAGGGAGAGCGTCATGGAAAGAATGGTGAACCCGATTTCGCGTCCGCCATCCAGCGCCGCCATCAGCCGCGATTTGCCCATCTCCATGTGGCGCACGATATTCTCCAGCACCACGATTGCGTCGTCCACTACGAATCCAACCGCCAGCGTCAACGCCATGAGCGAGAGATTGTCCAGTGTGTAGCCCAGCAGCGACATCGCCGCGAACGTTCCGATTATCGAAAGCGGCAGCGCCAAGCTGGGGATCAAGGTGGCCGAAACATTGCGTAGGAACAAGAAAATGACCAGCACCACCAGCACCACTGCCAGCTCGAGCGAAAACTTCACGTCATCCACGGATTGGCGAATCGAATCGGATCGGTCATACAGCGTATCCATATTGATGCCCGGTGGCAGCTGGGCGCGAAATTGTGGAAACAGCGCGCGCACCTTGTCCACCACCTCCACCGTGTTGGTGCCCGGCTGCTTCATCACCTGAAACATGATGGACGGCGTATTATTGAGCCATGTGATGATTTTGTCGTTCTGCACTCCGTCGATCACCCGGCCCAGGTCTTCCAGGCGCACCGGCGAGCCATTGCGATAGGTGACCACCAAAGGCCGGTAAGCGGCGGCATCCATCACTTGTCCGTTCGCTTCCACGGTGAACGCCTGGCGCGGCCCCCACAGCGTGCCCGACGGCAGATTGACGTTATGGCTCTCGATGGAGGTCTCCACTTCGTCGATGCCAATACCGCGCGAGGCCAGCTTGTTGGGGTCCAGCTGTACGTGCACTGCGAACTTCGCCGTTCCAAAAACGTTCACCTGCGACACGCCGTTGATGCTCGAAATGGCTGGAGCGATCAATGTCTCGGCGTACTCATCCACAGTGCGAGGGGAAATCGTTTGCGAGTTGAGGCCCATAAAAAGGATGGGCTGATCGGCCGGATTCACCTTTTGCACGCTCGGAGGCGCCGGCAGGTTGGGCGGCAGCCGGCGGGACACGGCCGCGATGGCCGACTGCGTGTCCTGCGACGCGGCGTCAATGTTGCGTTCCAGCACGAACTGCATGGTGATGCTGGTGTTGCCGCGCACGCTGGAGGACGACATGGAATCGAGGCCCGGTACCGTCGAAAACTGCCGCTCCAGTATGGTGGCAACAGAGGCGGCCATGGTCTCGGGGCTGGCGCCCGGCAAGTTGGCTTGCACCTGCAGTGTGGGAAAGTCGACGTTCGGAAGATCACTCACCGGCAGCGAGCGGTAGCCCACCACCCCAAACAACAAAATACCCATCATGACCAGGGCGGTCATCACCGGCCGGCGTATGAACAGTTCTGTAATGTTCACAGGGAGCCATCTTATCAGGGCGGGGCGCTCCGCTCCCTCACCCTTCGGGATTGACGGCGTCGCCAAAAAGTGTATGCTGTACACGTACAGTGTACAAGACCCTGGATCAATGAAGCGATCCCTCACCATTCGTATCGACCTCAACTCGCCGGTTCCCACCTACCGGCAAATCGTCGACGCTCTTCGCGCGCACCTGGTGGAGGGGCAGCTCGCTCCCGGTGATGTCCTCCCCTCCGTGCGGAAGCTGGCGCTCGAACTGGGCGTCCACTTCAATACCGTGGCCCAAGCCTATCGCGAGCTGGCCGAGGAAGGCTGGCTGGATTTGAAGCACGGCCGCCGTGCGACGGTGCTCCAGCGTGGTGAACAGCCCAGCGCCTCGCGGGGCAGGCAGCGGCATTTCGAGCGGCGTTTGCGCGAGCTGGTGGCTGAAATGCGCGCGGGTGGTCTCTCTCCCGCTATCATCGCCTCGGAATTACTCAGTCTCGCGGAAAGGCTGAAATCATGATCGCTATTCGGTTAGCGTTGATTCTCCCGATACTTCTCTCGCTCATTCTTTTGCACGGGATTCCGTTCTTGCCCCAGCGGTCGCGCCTATTCGGCGTCAACGTCCCGCCTCAAATTCGCTATGGCCGTGAAGACTCCCGCCTGGTGCGTAGCTATCAATTGTGGCTGCTGCCGTTTACCATGGGGACCTTTTTGCTCGTGGTCTTCTGGACCTTCCGCCCTCTGCTGATCGTCGTCGGTGTGGCCGCGGCCTCGTTCGCGGCGGTGGGGCTGCTCTACCTATGCCACTCCCGCGCCAAGCGCTTCGCACTTCCGCCGCCGTCGGTCCGCGAAGCATCGTTAAGCGTCGATGCGGGCGGCCTGCCGCGCCGCCTGCTCTGCTAACTCCAACCCTTCGGACGCTCCGCTTTCTTGCGGCCCAATCGCGCGCCCAATTTGTTCATCCAGCCGGAGTCCGCGGAAGCCTTTTCAAGATCCGGATCCTTCTTGATGATGTGATGCAATTGAATCCCCGCGCGAAACCGTCCCGGAGACAGTTCCCGGCAGTGGCGAACCACGCCCAGCGCGGTGTTCTCCTCGCTTTGCACCGCGATATTGGTTTGCATCGGTATTGCCGCGGCCAGCTCGACTCCCAGCCCCTCGCCGGAAACATCGACGATTTTGCCATCCAGCGGCTCCTCGCTCGAGCTGCTGAAGATCCGTGCCGGAATGCTGACGGGAAACCGAGGCGTCCGCCGCAGCCCCGTTGCGTCCACATCGTCGAAAGACACATGAGCTTCGTAACGCGTTCCGTTCGGTGAGCAGAACAGGATGTCGCCTACAAAGGAGGAAGTGTTCAGTTGGACGGTAACGCGCGTGCCCGCTGCGATTTGATCGTCCAGTAGAAGGATTACCTCGCCCGGCGTGAAGTCGTGCACCACGGCCGAGAGGCCGATCTCCCAAGTCGGGGCGGTTAGCCGCGCCTCCACTTGGAGCCCGCGCGTAAGCGGTTTCTCAGAGGAGCCGGGGCTCGGCGTCTCGGCCGGCTTCTGACCTTCGATCTTTTCCGGCGATGGAGACATAAGAACTCGCTTGCCTCCACGCTAACACTATTTTCAGGATTGGTTTACAACAGGCTTGCTGCCGGCCATTCCTGCGGATCCATTACGGATCTGCTAGCTAGCCGCCGCGGTCAGCGTGCTCGACACTTTGCTGAAGATCTTGCTGATGCTGCTCGACACAGTGGGCATAATTGCCCCAGCCGCAACCGCCACAAAACCCGCCATCAAAGCGTATTCGATCAGGTCCTGCCCGTGATCGTCTCGCCAGATCTGCAGGCGCCAAATCACGCTCAGGTACGTAAACGTCAGCTTATGTACCATCTTTGCCATGTATCTAGCGTATCCCCTAAAGGCGGTACGCGGTAATCGGGGTAATCGATGAGAAAGTTCCGGAATTCACCTTACTTGAGCCGGATCGTTTGATCGGTCGAACAACCGTAAGTTACTCAGTCCGTAGCGCTTCGATCGGATCTACGGTGCTCGCGCGCCGTGAGGGAACGTAGCTTGCCAAAGCCGCCGCCAGGATCAGCAGCGCCGCCACCGCCGCGTAAGTCAACGGATCGAGCGCCGTGGTTCGAAACAGAAGCGAGGCCATCCAATGAGTCAGCGCCGCGGCCGCTGCCAACCCCACCGACGCTCCTACCGCTGCTAACAGCAGCCCCTGGCGGACAAACATTCGCTGCAGTCCGGCCGGCTGTGCGCCGAGCGCCATGCGAATGCCGATTTCCCGCGTCCTCTGGGTGACTGCATAGGAGATCACTCCATAAATCCCAACTACTCCCAGTACCAGCGCCATGACGCCTGCAATGGCAAGTAGCACCAGCGTGAAAGAGGTGCGCGCCATAGATCCGTCGTACACGTCCTCCAGCGTCCTCACCAGGAACACCGGCAGATTCGCGTCCACAGACCAGATAGCTCGCCGCGCCTCCGTCAGAAAACTCTGTGTACCCGCCCGATTGGTGCGGACCAAAAGTACCCCGAAGCGAATGGCAGTCAGCTTATCGCTCTCGAAGAGATTCATCATAACCGGCCAATAGGTGATGCCCGGCGCTTTCTCTTGCACGCCGTTATCGTAAACATCGCCCACCACGCCTACAATTTCGCGCCATGGATCTTTCGACCCTTCGCGGATCCGCTTGCCCAAAGCTGCGGCCGGCGTTCCCCAATCCTCGCGCGCCATGTTTTCGGAAACCATGGCTACATACCGCTTCTGATACAAGTCGGTCCAGTTGAAATCGCGTCCGGCCACCAGCGGAGTTCCCGTCGCCTTCAAATAACCCGGCGACAGGAACCGGTATCTGCGGAGGGGAGGAATCTGTCCCGCCGCGTAGGACTTGTCCTCTTCAAACAGCACATCGTTGTTGTTGAATCCTTCCAGGGGCGCCGAACTGCCGAAAGCCACCGAAGCAACTCCCGGAATCGCTGCCAGCTTGTCCAGCATCTGGTTCTCCATCCGCATCACCTGTTCCGGCTCTTTCACTTCCGATTCGGGAATTGCGATGTGCAGCATCTGGACCTGCTCGGGGTGCGTGAACCCCGGCTGAACGCTCCGCAGCGCCTGGAACGTTCGAATCATGAGCCCTGATCCCACCAGCAGCACCAGCGCCAGCGCCACTTGCACCACCACCAATGTGTTGCGCGCCCGATGCCGCTCCCTGCTTTGGCTCATCGAGCGTCCCGCGCCGCGCAACGACGCAGCCACTTCTGGTCCGGCGTATTTCCATGCTGGGATCAGCCCAAACACAAGCCCCGCCAATAGAGAAATCACCAACGTAAACCCGAGCACCGCTGGATCGATTCCAATTTCGGCCAGCCGCGGCAGCGTTTCCGGACCCTTCGCCACCAAAATCCGGAGAGCGCCAAAGGCCAGCGCCAGCCCCAAGGCCCCACCCAGCACTCCCAGAGCCACGCTTTCCAATAGCATTTCGCGTGCGATTCGTCCCCAGCCAGCTCCCAGCGCCGCTCGAACCGCCAGTTCCTGTTGCCTGCTTTCGGCGCGCACCAATAACAGATTGGCAACGTTGGCGCACGCGATCAACAGCACCAGCCCGATGGTTCCCATCAAAACCCACAGCGTCGCCCCGATGTCCCCCACTACTTCCTGCTTTAACGGCTGAACCCGGGGAGCGAATCGGGCATTCTCAAACAACGTTCGGCTGAAGCCCGGCGGCGCAGGCCACGCCTTCAGCCACAACGACAGCATCCGCCCCACATCGGTGTTGGCCTGCTGTATTGTCACGCCCGGCTTCAATCGCGCGATGCCTTGATAGCTGAAGTTACCGAGGAACAGCTTGTCGCGGTCAAATCGCAGTGGCAGGATCAGGTCCGCGTTCACATTCAAGAAGCGGAAATCCCGTGGCATCACTCCGATGATGGTGCGCGGCTTTGCATCCACCGTGAACGTGCGTCCCACCGCCGACGCGCTTCCGCCGAAGCGCCGCTGCCAGTAGCCGTAAGTCAGTATCGCGGTTTCGGGCGTTCCCGGAGTATCGTCGGCTTGGGAGAACCTTCGTCCGGCGGCCGGTTGCAGCGCCAGTGCTTGCAGTACGCCGTAAGTTACGTCCAGCGTTCGGACCTGTTCAGGATCCCCCAGGCCAGTGACGCTCGCGCCGCCGCTCGTCCACAGCCCGAAGTCCTGAAACGTCCGGTTCTCGTCGCGGTATGTGAAGTACATGGTAGGCGAGCAATTGATGTTGCCCGCGAGTCCAACCACCCCCGGCGCAGCATGCCACACCCCCATCAGTCGTTCGGCCCCAGGATAAGGAAGCGGCTTGATCAGAACCGTGTTCACCACGCTGAAGATGGCTGCGGTAGCCCCGATGCCAAGCCCCAGCGTCACCAGAGCGATTACGGTGAATACAGGAGCCCGGCCCAATCGGCGAAACACGTACCGCAGCGATCTCATGGAAACCTATACGCAGTCAGCTGCCTTGCGGTTCGCGCAAAAATGCCCACGCCGCCCGGCCAACACTGCTTCGTTGAGCGCGGCCGCTTCCCAGTGCGCCTAACGTTTGTGATAAAAGAGGACTGATGATCAGATGCGGCTGCAAATCATTGATCTGGCAATAAATTTAATGCCCCAAGTAATTCGTATGAAGCGTTCTGTCGATGTGACTGCGCTTATGGTCCTGATCGCCTCCTTGGCGTCATTCCAACCGGCAGCCATAGGGCAGACTTCCACAGGAAGTGCGCCTGCCGCGGGCGTACCGGATCAATATCACGCGATGTTGACCACCTACTGCTTCACCTGCCACAACACGCGCGCGAAGATCGGCGGCCTCGCGTTGGACGGCCTGGATCTCCAGGCCGCGGCAGATGACGCGCGTACCTGGGAAAAGGCTCTGCGCAAACTGCGCGGACATTTGATGCCGCCGCCGGGCAACCCCCAGCCGCCGGCGAAGGATGTGGAATCGTTCGTGGCCTGGATGGAGAATACGCTCGATTCCCACCCCCAAGGTTCGAGGGCTGGCTATGTACCCATCCAACGCTTGAACCGCACCGAGTACGCCGCATCGGTGAAAGCTTTGGTGGGTGTCGATGTCAATCCGAAGGATGTCCTGCCGCAGGATATCCAGGTAGATGGTTTTGACAACATTGCGGACGCTTTGAGCGTCTCACCCGCTTTCCTCGACCAGTACGTCACCGCCGCGCGGCATGTTGCGAAACTCGCGATCGGCGATCCCACCGGCCATGTTTCGAATGTGAAGTACTTGATCGGGGCAAACCAGAACAGCGCAGCAATTCAGAACAACGAAGAGCCCTTACCTCCGGGCACGCGCGGCGGAGCGCGGTTCACGTACAATTTTCCAGCCGACGGGCAGTACCGCATTAACATCGACGACCTTTCGCTGGGCTTGTACACCAGCACGGTGGAAAATGAGAGCACGCTGGTAATCCTGATTGACGGCAAGATGGTGTTCCGCAAATCCATCGGTGGGCCCGCCGATCTGGCTCTGGCCGATCGCAAGGAAGCGGATGGCCGCGCCGCCATCATGGAGCGCTTCTCGAAAATCCCCGTGGAAGTGCAGGCCGGCGTGCACGATGTCGTCGTAACCTTCATCGATCGCGCTCATGTGGAATCCGACGACAATGTTGCCGCGGGCTTCGGCGGCACAGGCGTCCTCGGATTCGGCGATGGCAATAACCGCATGGCGCGCCTGGCCAACGGCATTGAAATAAACGGGCCGTTCAATTCAACTGGTGTGTCTAAAACCGCCAGCCGCGCTCTGATTTTTGTCTGCGACCCCAAAAAAATTGGCGAGCCCGCCTGCGCGAAGGAGATCACGGAGCGCCTGGCGCGACGCGCATACCGCCGGCCGGTAACCGCCGAAGATGTGGCCCTCCTCATGCCGTTTTATGAAGCCGGGCGTGAGGGCGGCGGGAGCTTCGATCAAGGAATCGAACAAGTAGTGGCGGCCGTACTGGCGAGCCCCGATTTTCTTTACCGCGCTATTCGCGCGCCCGATGGTACATCTCCCAACTCCGAGTTCACTCTCACCAACCTGGAACTGGCTTCTCGTCTTTCGTTCTTCCTGTGGAATACCGGTCCGGATGAGGAACTGCTCACACTCGCGTCGGCAGGCGGCTTAACCAAACCCGGAGCACTGGAGAAATCCGGAGCCGTGGAAAAGCAGGTGAGGCGTATGCTGGCAGACCCCAAGGCTTCCAGCCTGGTCACCAGTTTTGCGATGAAGTGGCTGAACCTCACCACTCTTGATTCCGTGCAGCCCGATCCGAAGCTGTTCCCAGGGTTCAACGAACAGCTGCGGCATGATTTCTCGAAGGAAGCGGAAGCTTTCATTAGCAGCATCCTTCTGGAAGACCGGAGCGTGATTGAGCTTCTCACCTCCGACCACACGTTCCTCAATGAAGAACTGGCTCGCCTCTACGGCGTCTCCGGGGTGGTCGGCCCCCAGTTCCGCGAGGTCACGGTTACGGAAAGAGAGCGCGCGGGCCTGCTGGGCAAGGGGGCCGTGCTGCTGCGGACCTCGTATGGCGACCGCACGTCTCCCGTATTGCGCGGTGCGTGGGTGTTGGACAAGCTACTGGGCACGCCGCCAACGCCTCCTCCGGCCAATACCGCAACCGACCTTTCTCAAAAGGCAGGCGAGGCGCCGAAGACCGTCCGGGCGCGGTTGGAGCAACACCGCAATAAGGCGAGCTGCAACCAGTGCCACGGTGTAATCGATCCCACCGGTCTGGCTCTGGAGAATTTCGATGCGATTGGGGAATGGCGGACCATGGACCGCCAAGCGAATGCTCCCATCGATGCCAAAACGGTGCTGCCGAATGGCGTCCCCATCAACGGGGTCGTGGACCTCAGGACGCAGCTCGTCCAGCGTCCGGCAACGTTCGCCGAGGCGTTTACCGAAAAGCTCATGATGTACGCTCTCAACAGGCAGCTGGAATACTTCGATATGCCGCAAGTTCGCACGGTGGTTCGCGGGGCCGCGAAGGATAATTACAAGTTCTCTTCCATTGTTTTGGGAATCGTCAATACGGATGCGTTCCGTAGGCAGGGCCCGGGAGCCGCTGCGAAAGAAGACGGAGTGAAGTTGGCCGCAGCAAAATAGCGGTGGGTCGTTTAGGAGATCACATGTTCGTCACCAAAAAACACATTGCCCGCAGAACGGTACTGAAGGCTGCCGGAGTGAAGTTGGCGCTGCCGTTTCTCGAAGCCATGGTGCCCGCCGCCACGGCGCTGGCGCAAACGGCCGCTGTTCCCAAGATGCGAGCTGCCTTCTTCTACATTCCCCACGGCGCCATCATGTACAACACGTCGCACGGCCCTGCCATGGACAAGTGGACGCCCAGCGGTTCCGGCGCGGATTTCAAGCTCAGCCCGATCCTCGCTTCGCTCGAGCCGTACAAGAAATACGTCACGTCGTTCGGCAACCTGGAAAACGCGGCTACCGCGGGATCGGTTCACACCTTCAATCCCGCGACGTGGCTCAGCGCCACGCGTCCGGATACCGGGGGTCCCAAGGCGCACATGGCTACGACTCTCGATCAGGTGATCGCCAAGTTCATCGGCCAGGACACTCCGCTGCCCTCTCTGGAACTGGCCTCTGAGACTACCGTGCAAGTGGCGGCGGGCGGCGGCGGCCCTTATACGACTCTGTCTTTCCGGGACGCAGATTCGCCGCTGCCGATGGAGTACAATCCGCGAAAAGTCTTTTTGGAGCTCTTCGGGGATGGCGACACGCCGCAGGAACGCGCATCCGTCAACCATCAGACTGGAAGCTTGCTCGATCTGATGATGGACCGCACCAAACAGCTCCAGGGCGAACTGGGGAGCGGCGACCGTGCGGCCCTCGACGGCTACCTGGAGAGCGTTCGCGAGATCGAGCGCCGGACCCAGCTGGCGAAGTCCAAAACTTTTTCGGGCCTGAAAATTCCCGATGCTCCGGTAGGGGAACTGGATAGGTTCGACGAACAGGTGAAGTTAATGTTCGACCTGCTGGCTCTCGCCTTTCAGGCCGGCCTCACTCGCGTCGCCACTTATGTCATGGTCGCGGAGGGCACCAACCGCACCTACAACCACATCGGAGTTTCGGATTCGTTCCATCCCGTATCCCACCATGCCAACGATTTGGACAGAATCAACAAGCTGGTCAAGATCCAGACCTGGCACCTGGAAAAGTTTTCGGAATTCGTGAAGAAGATGGCGGAGACTCCCGACGGGCAAGGTAGTTTGCTCGACCACTCCATCTTCATGTACGGCTCCAACATGAGCAACAGCGACCTGCACAACAATTATCCGGAGCCGAACATTTTGGTTGGCGGCGGCGCCGGCAAAATGAAGCTCGTGGGCCAGCACCTGGTGCTGCCCGAACGGACCCCTATCGCCAATCTCCACCTGACGCTGTTGCAAAAGGTGGGGTTGGAACGCGACCATTTCGGCGATAGCACCGGCACGATTGCGGGAGTGTAACGTGAATCGTCGAGATTTATTGAAAAGCTCCCTAACGGGCGCGTTCGGCCTGTGGGTGTCACGTGGGGTTTTCGCACAAAACCGTCTCACCGACAAGCTCGCAGTGATCGATGCGGGGGGCGCCAATGTGGTTTCTCTCTCTACCGACGATGGGCTCGTGCTGGTGGACAGCGGCGTCCCGAAGAGTTTCGCCCCCTCCTCGAAGGTGCAAAGACTCTTCAACACGCACTATCACATCGACCAGACCGGCAACAACGAACTCTTCGCGGCGGCGGGCGCCAAGATCGTCGCCCACGAACGCACGCGCCAGTGGATGTCCACTGATTACTGGGTTCCGGCCGAAGATCGTTATGAGAAAGCGCGTCCCAAAGCGGCGCGCCCCACCGAGGTGTTCGAGACCACCGGCTCTTTGAAAGCCGGAGGCGAGCAGATCGACTACGGCCATCTGGAATTGGCCCACACCAGCGGCGACATTTATGTCTACTTCAAGACGTCGAATGTTCTTGCAGTGGGTGACGTCGCGTCGCCCGTGCGCGATCCGGCGCTCGATTATTTCACCGGCGCCTGGATCGGAGGCCGCGTGGATGCGATGGATCTTCTGCTCAAACTCGCCAATGAAGAGACGAAAATAGTGCCCGCCTATGGTCCCGTCATGACCCGAGCCGAATTCAAAGCGGAACGCGACATGATGGAGGAGGTTCGGGCGCGCCTGTTCAAACAGGTTCGCGAAGCCGACGGTCCCAAGGACATGTTGGAGGAGGGCGTTCTGAACGGCTTGGCCCGAACGTGGAAAGACCCGTACAAGTTCCTGTATGACGCAGCCAAAGGTCTCTGGGCTCACCATGACAAGTTGGACCCCAATGTCGTTTAAGAAGCGTTCGATTGTCGCCCTTCTTTGTTCGGCCGCTGCCGCCGTGCCCGCTTGGGCGCAGGCTCACAAGGATTCTCTCGCCGATCTCATTCAACAGGAAAATCGCCAAGAGGGAAACCACAAAGCGGCGCTCGAGCAGATTCGGGCCGGAGCGGATGTGAATGCGGCCCAACCCGACGGTACCCGCCCTATACACTGGGCGGTCTACCAGGTAGATTATGAAATCCTCGACGCGCTGATCGCAAAGAAAGCGAAAGTGGAAGTCGCCAACGAGTTCGGATCCACGCCGCTGGCCGAAGCCGCCAAGCTGGCCGACGCCAGGATGGTGAGAGTGCTGCTCGATGCCGGTGCGCGGCCCGATACCCCCAATCAGGACGGCGAGACCGCGTTGATGCTGGCCATCAAGACCGGGGAACTACCCGTTGTAGAAATGCTGATCAAGGCCGGCGCGAATGTCAACGCGAGAGAAACGTTTCACAACCAAACGGCGTTGATGTGGGCTGCCGCTGCGCCGAAAAATGGCGGCGCGATGGTGAAACTGCTTCTCGCGAAGGACGCCGATCTCAGGCCCCGCGCGCTCTACAGCGATTGGCCGAGCCAGATTACGTCGGAGCCGCGCGCTCAGTATCGTCCGGTGGGCGGCCTCACTGCGCTGCTGTATGCGTCACGCAGCGGCTGCTATGAGTGTGTGCAGCCGCTGATCGCCTCGGGCGCCGACGTCAATACCCCCACTCCGGAAGGCGTCACTCCACTGATGATCGCGCTCGATAACGATCACAACGATGTCGCCAAACTCTTGCTGGATCGCGGCGCAAATCCCAACCTCTGGGACTGGTGGGGGCGCACGCCGCTCTACATCGCCGTCGATAGAAGAGAAGCCGTATTCGCCCCCCTCCGGACTGGGCTCGTAACAATCCGGGCCGCCCGTAGCGCTCCCGCTGAGCCGCGCGCTTCGAGTGGCCCGCCCGTTTCGAGCCTGGAGATCATCAACACCTTACTGGCCGCCGGAGTCGATCTCAATCCGCAGCTCAATATGCATCGCCCCAGCCGCGGTGGCAACAGCGGCCGTTTCGTTGAAGAGTTCTACAATACCGGATGCACGCCTTTGCTGCGCGCTACCATTGCGGGCGATGTGGAAGTGGTTCGAGCGCTTCTTGACAAGGGGGCTTCTCCCAACATCTCTGGGATGGGTCTCACGCCGTTCCTGATTGCGGCGGGCGTGGGGACCGGAGGGCGGGGAACTGGCCTGGCTGCCTCGACCAGCGCCGGTGGCCCGGTGAACATAGCGATCATGGACCTGCTCGTCCAACACGGCGCCGACGTGAATGCGCAAGTCACCGGTACGAAGACGTATTCCCTGCGGATCTCCCGCGCGCCTTCTTCCACCGAAGGCATGACGGCGCTCCACGTGGCGGCCCAAAAGGGTGAAGCAGATGTGGTGCGTTACCTGATCGAGAAGGGAGCCAAGACCGATCTGGTGGATAGCAACGGCCGCAAGCCGATCGATCTGGTAGGCACCGGCGCTACGCCACCCGGAGCGGCTCCAGCGGCTCTGGCAGCCACCAGCAGCAATGTCGGCTCGGGTGCACCTCCCGCCGCAAACCCGGCCGAAACTCGTGCCCTTCTGCAGAGCGCGGCCTCTGGAAGGTAACTCCACATCCTTCGCCCGCTCGTTCTGAGCGAGTGACCACCCAACCCCCAATTTTTCACCCACCCCCTCAACCGTTTCCCTCCAACCCGCTCCTCGGGCCCCCCTCCCGGCCACTACCCTCAAACCAACTTGCATGCCCAAGCGTCTCAACCAGGCGGATCAGGCGCTCGCCCTCCTCTACCACGCCCGCGCCGCCATGCCATTCTTCTCCCAAGGCGGCCAGCCCTGCGCCAGCATCCCTTCTAACGTTGATTCCTGCTCCATCCTCCCCATCCGATCCGCCGATTTCCGCGACTGGCTCACCGCCAATTACTATTCCGAATTCGAAACCGCGCCCTCCTCGCTCGCCCTCCGCGCCGTTCTTCGCACCCTCGAAGCCCGCGCCCAATACGGCGACTGGCCCGCCCAAAAAGTCGACCACCGCGTCGGATTCGATGGCGATCCCTTCGCTCCATCCAAAATCTTTATCGATCTCGCGAATCCTTCCGGCGAAATCCTCGAAATTACCTCCCAAGGCTGGACCATTACCGACAACCTGCGCCAATCCTTTCGCCGCTCTCCCGGCATGCTCCCCCTCCCATCCCCCGCCAGACCCCAATCGCCAGCCACCAGCCACCAGCCACTCCCCAGCTTCGCCGCGCTTTTCAATCTTTCTCCCACCGCCCAGACCCTCGTCTTCACCTGGCTCACCACCGCTCTCCGCGCAACCGGCCCCTACCCCATCCTCGTCCTCCGTGGCCCCGCCTCCTGCGGCAAATCCGTCCTCGCCCGCGCCCTCCGCACTTTGATCGATCCCTCTGTTGCGCCCTTCCGCCTCCTCCCCATCCGCTATCGAGAGCTCCTCCAGCTCGCCTTGCACAACTGGATTCTCGTCTTCGATCAAGTTCACCGCATCCCGCTGAAAATCTCGGAGGCCCTCTGCGCTATCTCATCCGGTGAAGCCATCGAAACTGCTCAGCCCGATTACCGCGACAACACGCTCGCCGAAATCGCACGTCCCATCATTTTGATGGCGCCCCTCGACGAAGCCCAATCCCCCTGGACCCCAACGCGCTCGCTCTCCAGCCGCAGCCTCACCCTCGACCTCGCGCCCTTCGCTGCTCCTCGCTCCGAAGCCGCTGTGTGGTCCGATTTTGAGGCTCTGCGCGCGTCCGTCTTAACCGCTCTTGCCGACGCCGTCTCCTGCGCTCTCCGCCACGTTCGCGATATCGATCTCGGCCATGTTGCCCGCTTCTCCGATTGCGTCGCCTGGACCGCCGCGGCCTCTCCCGTTCTCGGACTCGATCCCGCCGCCATCGTTAGCGCCGTCTCCGATCCTGAATCCATGTGGCTTGGCACCGACCCTCTCCGCGACACTCTCTACACTCTCCTGCGCCCCAATCCCGCCTGGTCCGGCGACGCAACCGCCCTCCTCACGCAACTTCGCGCCATTGCCCCCCTCGCTACTCTTCCCAGTACTCCCAAAGGACTCGTCCAAGCCCTCGCCCGCATCCCTGGCATTACCGTCTCCAGCGCACAGGAAAATCATCGTCGAATACTTTCAGTTCTCAAAACCAGCGAAAAATTACACCACCAAACACAAAAACACCCCTGATGCGTTCCCAGCCCCGAATCCCCAATCCCTAATCCCACCTCGATACACTGAAATCGTGCGCCTTGCCGTACTTCTCGCGCTAGCTTTCACGCTCTCTGCGCAGGAACCAAGCGCGCGCCGCCTCAATCGCTACGAATACAACGCCACCGTCCGCGATCTCCTGGCTACCCCCTTTCAACCCGCCGCCGATTTCCCCATCGATGATTCCGGCTATGGCTTCGACAACATCGCCGGCGTGCTCTCCCTATCGCCGGCGCTGATGGAAAAGTACCTGGCCGCCGCGGAAAAAATCGCCAGGGCCGCCGTTATCCCTCCCACCCCAGCCCTCCGCTCAGCGCTACGCTGCCAGCGATTTCCATTTCAAGGTCGATTTCGAAGGCGATTACGATGTCCTGATCGCCGTCCACGGCCGCCCTTATCCCCGGAACGTCGTTTTCTCCATCGATGGAGTCCCCGTCGAAACGTTGCCTGTCGACGAATCTGGCGCCGCCGGGTTTCGCCTTCGTCTTGGCAGAGGCAATCCGCGGCTCCGCGTCGACTCGCCGCATCTCAGTTACGTCGAGCTGCGCGGCCCCTATAACGCGGTCACGCCCCCTCTTTCAGAAAGTTACCTCCGCGTCTTCCGTTGCGGTCACGCGCCCGGCCATCATACGCTCGCCTGCTCCCGTACCAATCTTGCCCATCTCGCGGGCCGCGCCTATCGCAGACCGGTGACGAACGACGAAATCGATGGCCTCATGCACTTCGTTCAACAAGCGGAGACCATCGATCAAGGCATGCAGCTCGCCGTCGAAGCCATCCTCGTTTCACCGCGTTTCCTCTTCCGCATTGAACCAGCCGGCGGTCTCGACGATTTCCAATTCGCCTCGCGCCTTTCTTATTTCCTGTGGAGCAGCATGCCCGACGAGGAGCTCTTCCAACTCGCCGCGCAACATCGCCTTCGCGATCCTGAAATCCTCCGCGACCAAATCCACCGCATGCTGCTCGATCCCAAATCGCGCGCGCTGGTCGAAAACTTCGGCGGCCAGTGGCTGGAAACCCGCAATCTGGACAGCCTCCAACCCGATCCCGCCAAATTCCCCGAGTTCACCAACGAACTTCGCCGCGACATGCAGCAAGAAACCCGGCTCTTCTTTCAATCCATCATTCGCGACGATGTGCCGATTTCCGATTTCCTTGCGGCCAACTACACGTTCTTGAACCAGCGCCTCGCCGCGTTCTACGGCATCCCCAACGTCGAAGGCGCTCAGTTCCGCCGCGTCGATCTTCCGCCCGATTCCCACCGGGGCGGCATTCTCACCCAAGCCAGCGTCCTCACTGTTTCGTCTTATCCCGCGCGCACTTCACCCGTCATCCGTGGAAAATGGATCTTACAGAACCTGCTCGATTCCGCGCCGCCTCCGCCGCCGCCCAATGTTCCCAAGCTCGATGAGACGGGCCCCGGAGCCACTACTACCATGCGCCAGCGTCTGGAACAACACCGCGCCAATCCGGCCTGCAAAGGTTGTCACGCTCGCATGGACCCGCTGGGTTTCAGCCTCGAAAACTACGGCGCCATCGGCCACTGGCGCACTCACGACGGCAACGTGCCGATTGACGCGGGCGACGGTCCCGATGCCCTGAAGCAACTCCTGTTAAAGGATCAAGACCGGTTCGCGCGCTGCCTGGTTTCGAAGTTGATGACCTACGCGCTGGGCCGCAAAGCATCATTGCCATCGGCGAGCGGTAACGAGACTTTCTCCCAGCTCATCGAAAGCATCGTGACCAATGAGTAAACAGCTCTCCCGCCGCACCATTCTTCGAGGTCTCGGCGCAGCCGTTTCCCTGCCACTGCTGGACGCCATGGTCCCGGCGTTTGCGTCCACCACTTCTGCCGCTACTCCGTTGCGCCTCGCATTCGTCTACGTCCCGAACGGCATCATGATGAATCAGTGGACGCCTGCGTCGGACGGCGCGCATTTCGAACTCCCACGCATCCTTGCGCCGCTCGCCCCGCATCGCGAGAACGTGCTCGTCCTCTCCGGCCTCACTCAAAATGCCGGACGGCCGCTGGGCGATGGCCCCGGAGATCACGCCCGGGCCTCCGCAACTTATTTGACGGGTGTTCATCCCAATAAAACCGATGGCGCAGGCATCCGTGCCGGCATTTCCGTCGATCAGGTCGCCGCCAGCCGCATTGGGGGCGCATCGAAACTTCCTTCACTCGAACTCGCTTGCGAAGACGGCCGCCTGGTCGGCAATTGCGATTCCGGTTATAGTTGCGCCTACAACAACACATTGTCTTGGCGTACTCCGTCCGCGCCTTTGCCTCCTGAAGTGAATCCCCGGTCGGTCTTCGAACGTCTGTTCGGCGCCATCGATGAAAATCCGGCGGACCGCCGCCAGCGCCAGCAGAATGAGGGCAGCATTTTCGATTACGTCCTTGATGACGCCCGCCGCCTCGTACAGGAACTCGGTCCTTCCGACCATCGCAAAATCGACGAATACCTAACGTCGGTACGTGAAATTGAACGCCGCATCCAGTTCGCCGAGGAGGCCGACCAGCAGGGCGCCGACCGGCAAACTCCGCCCTCCTTCGACAAGCCCAGCGGTGTCCCGGCCGATTTCGGAGACTACGCCAAAATGATGTTTGATCTCATGCTGGTCGCTTTCCAAACCGGCGCAACGCGCGTGTCAACTTTCATGATCGGCCGCGAAGGCAGCCTGCGCGCTTACCGTGAAATCTGCATTTCCGATGCCCATCACCCTGTCACGCATCATGAGGGCAATCCCGAGTTAATCGAGAAGGTGGTCCGCATCAACACCTATCACATGGAGCAGTTCGCGTACTTTCTCGGAAAACTGAAATCCACTCCCGATGGTGACGGTACGCTGCTCGATCATTCGCAGATCGTCTATGGCAGCGGGCTGAGCGATGGCAACCGCCACGAACACAACGATCTTCCGATCCTGCTCGCCGGCAAATCCGGAGGCCAACACATCACTTATCCCGCCGAGACTCCCATGAACAATCTGCATCTTGCTCTGCTCGATCGCATGGGTGTCCACATTGATTCTTTCGGCGATTCCAATGGAGAATTGTTTCACGCGTGATTACAAAAATGATTCGGCTCGCCTTGTTCCTCCTACTCACGTCAGCGTTCACGTTTGCGCAGGCGCCTTCCACGCCGGCGAAATCTTTTACCGAACAGTTCCAGGACGTCAACCGTCGCCTGCTCGCCATGGCCAGGGATTTTGCCGAAGCGAAATACGGCTATCGCGCGACGAAAGATGTTCGCTCCTTTGGCGAAATCATCGTTCACGTCTCCTCGGGAAACGCGTACGCCGCGAAAGCCGGCCGCGGCGAAAAGGCCAACTGGGATGAAATCGATCCCAAGGGCTACACCACGAAAGCGGCCACCGTCGCGCTTTTGGAGAAAACCATCGCCGATGCCAATGCTACGTTGAAAGCCACTCCCGCGGACCGTTTCACCATGAACGTGCAACCATGGCTTGCCGTGATTGAGCATGCCGGAGAACATTATGGTCAGCTTGTGGTTTATTACCGCAGCAACGGCATGGTTCCCCCGGAGTCTCGCCCGAAGAAATAGCTAAACACCGAGCAAGTGAGCTGCGACGGGCGTCTTGTTCAAGCGCGCCAGCGCCAGACAATACCAGCGAAGTTGGTTTTCATATCGCTTCCGGCCGGGTCCGATTTCCGCATCGGTCTTAAAATCGATGATGTGCCAAATTCCATTTTCTTCAAAAGCCAGATCGATCACGCCTTCCAGAATCCGATTGCCTTCCAGCTTCAATAAGATCGGCAATTCTCTTCGGCAGAGTTTCGACTTTCGCGCTCGTTCGAGTAGTGGATGTTTCAAGGCCGCGGTCGCGGCTGCGGCGGCGTGTTCGATTTCTTGATCCGTGGCGCCTAAAACTCTGCCGTGAACTTTCGCCAGCTGGTCTACATCTTTGCCGTCGAGCGCCACATCGCGGAGAATGGTGTGAACCAGAGTTCCAAAGCGCGGGCCCGTCGATCGCCCGATTTGCTTTTCGACCGCTTCGAATTTCACCGCAACGGAAAACTCGCTTGGAGCTTCCGTGGCTTCGGTGGCGGTGAAAACATCAAACTCTTTTTCCTGCCCCAACGCGCTGACTTTCTCGCGCTGCGCTTTCCACTCACGATAAGCGATCAGGCTGGGAGATTCTTGGTCGTTCGGATCGCCCTTCAGGATTTCTTCCTGGCGCAGTCCCAGATTCGCCGGCGGGGCCAGCTTCAATGTCCTTGGATCCCACCAAACCACTTCATGGGTTCCTTGTTGTGGCGTATGCAAGCCAGGTTGCACCGAAGGCTCATCGTTCGCGAAGAACGGCCGGTCCACCACCGAAGCATCGCCGAATTTCGGGCAGCCTTCCGCGATAGTTGCATGGCGATAACGATCGTTCGCCGGATAGATGGCTTTGTTCAAGGGCCCCAGCCAGCCATCGAGCTGTTCGTCGCCTACCGTCGGAATTACCAGCAAATCACGGGCCCGGGTGGCTGCTACATAAGCTACTCGGACTCCCTCGGCGCGTTCGCGCAATCGCTCATCCGCTTCGTGTTCTCGCAGTTCCCATGGGGCGCAGCGCAGCAGCCGAGTCGCGCAAAGGCGTTCGCGGGCATCCACGTAGCGGTCCGGGTCGCTGGCTGCGATGTTCGCGGTCATGTCGGCCAGAATCACAATCGGGAATTCCAATCCTTTCGCAGCGTGCACGGTCATCAGCCGAACGCCTTCGGCGCCTTCTTCCAGCACCGGCGCTTCCGCCGATTCCGCTTTTTCCGATTGTGCGTCCAACTCCTCAACGAATCCACGAAACGAAACTCCGCCCGAAAGCTCGAAACTGCGAGCCAGATCGGCGATCCGATAAACATTGGCAAGTACTTGATGTCCGGCGGGCCGCAGCGCAAATCCCGCGTGGGATCGAGTGGCTTCCAGAAGCGAATTCACAGTATCGGCGATCGGCCTTCGATTGCGGCCGCGATTCAAATCGGCGAGAAGACTCAGTGCTTCGGCAATCGGTTTGAAATCCTTGTCGAGATCCTGTGGCAGCGTTTGAAAAGGATGCAGCCGTCCGATTTCATGATGGAAGCGCAGCAGCAAGTTGTCGGGGATGGCGAACAGAGAGCCTTTCAGGGTCGCGAAAACCGATAGTTCATCCTCGGGCCATTCGATGGCGGTGAGCGCGGCGCGCAGCGTTTCCACTTCTTCGCGGCTATGAAACGATTTCGATCCCACCAGGAGATGCGGGATCTCGCGGGCTTCCAGGCTCCGAACATAATCGCGAGTAATGTCTTTACCAAAGTTCGTGAACCGCCGAAATAGCAGGCAAATGTGCCGCGACGAAATTGGCTGCAGTTGCGACGGATCTTCGGGATCGCGCACTTTCCAGCCGCTCTCACGCACCAGCCATTCGATGAAGGCGACGATGGTTTCGGGCAGGCATTGATCGATGGCCATGCGCGAGATTCGCATGCTTCCGTAGGGCCTAGGAGCGGGAAGTGCGATTACGCTCGGCTGTTTGAGAAGCGCCGGCGTTTCTCCTTGGAGGGGCGCGTAAGCGGCTTGCCCGGAAGCGGCATCGTCCTGCATTTCCGTTTCAAACGCCGCATTCACCAATTGCTGGATAGGGCGGAGCGCCCGGAAGCTGGTGGTGAGTTGCACGACGCCAACGCCGCGCTCTTGCAATGCGTCGCGAATCTCCCGATACAAGACGACGTCGGCGCGGCGGAACTTATAAACCGACTGTTTGGGATCGCCAACCACAAAAAGCTTACCGGCTTTCGGCGTCACTTTCAGCCAGTCCGCTTCCTCGGGATTGTCCGCAGCGAGCAGCAGCAGAATCTCCGCTTGGAGCGGATCGGTATCTTGAAACTCATCGATGAAGACGTGCGTGAAACGCTCTTGCAGGTAGCGGCGGACATCTGGTTTGTCGCGCACCAAATCTCGCGCCAGGAGGAGCAGATCCACAAAGTCGAGTTTTCCAGCGCGGCGTTTCAGCCGGTCATATTGCGTGACCAGATCCCACATTTCTCCGCGAAGAATTGCCGCGAGGTCGGCGTCGGCGGCGTGCTGGAAAGCTTCCAGCTGATCCAGCATTTGTTGCCGGGCCTGCACCACTTGCTCGCGGGGAACGCCTTCGGCAAAGAAGCCGGAGCCTTTTTGGGGGTTCTTCTTCACATCGCGGATCAGTTTGATCAGCAGGCTCTCGAGCGAATCATAGTCGCGGGCGCGGGCAGTTTCCGCGCGTTCGATCCAGGTGACAAGCGCCTGTGCTGGCCGCAGCGATTTCACCAGATTGTCGTTGCGCCTGGCGCAGCGCGAGGCGGCTTCAGCGATCAACTGCACTTGTTCCACCAGCCGGTCGACTTCCGATTCGCGGTTGAATTCCTTGGTGCGCCAGGGCGCGGGATGGTCGCGCCATTCGATGAGCTTCCAGGCCGCGTATTGCAGTTGTTCGATGGGCGAAGCGCCATCGTAGGAATCGCGCCAGGCCAGACGCACAAACGCGCGGCGGAGCCCGGGAGCGCCTTCTCCGAGCTGGCGCTGCATCCAAGCGCGGAAGGCCCGTTCATAGATTCGGGAAGCCTGTTGCTCGGAAAGTTCCTCGAAGGCGGGATCAACAACGGCTTCAACGGGACGCTCGCGCAGGATCTGGGCGCAAAACGAATGGATGGTCCCAATGGAAGCCTCTTCCAGATGTTCGAGAGCGTCTTCGATGTTCGAACGCTCCTGGGCAGTTTTCGCCGTACCGCGGGCGCAATCCAGTTCCTGGCGGAGACGAAGCTTCAGTTCACCCGCGGCCTTGTTGGTGAACGTAACGGCGACGATGCGGCTGATCGTGGTGAGTCCAGTGGCCAGCACGGCGACAATGCGGGCGATCAGTTCGGTAGTTTTGCCTGTGCCGGCCGAGGCTTCGACCAGCAGGCTCTCGGCAAGGGAACTGCGAATCCGTTCGCGGGCGGCGCGGTCATCGAGTTGCGGCGCTGCGGTGGAAGTCATTCTTTGTCAATCCACATCATGGTGAATGTCGAATCTCGATGAGGGGATCCAAGCGATCCGGCTGTTTGCGTTTCACCCGAGTTTCTTCGTAAGGGCCGCAGACGGCGCTGTAATCGCACAGGGCACAGGCGCCGGTTTGCGGAGCCGCGGGCAGAAAGCCTTCTTCAATGGAGTGATCGATGGTCCGGAGGACGCGGCGCAATCGGTCGCGCGATTCGTCGTTGAGCGGGATGTCGACGGAGGAGAAATCGCCGCGCTGCGTGCAGTAAAAGAGCCTGCCCGATTGCACGGATTCGTCCAGTAATGTTTCGGCCGCGAGCGCATAAAGCAAAGGCTGGAGGATGGCGCCGCCTCCGACGTATTGAGGACGGTCCTTGGGCGCTCTGCCGGTTTTGTGATCGGTGACCCGCAGTTCATTATTAGCGGCGTTGCGTTCGATCAGATCGATAGAGCCGCGCAGGCGAATGCCATCCAGGATCACGGCTTCTTTGCGGGTACTGGCTGGATCGCGATCGGGATTGGGCGCGAGACCGAAACCGAATTCAAAATACGCGGGCAGCCAACCGGATTCGGTGGCGGCGAGGTGTTGCAGCCAGCCGCGCAAATCAGTGCGGAGGTTTTCGATTTCGCTTTTCCAGACACGTGGGATGGCTGGCGCGAGGTTGTCTTCGTATTGGGCGGCCACGCGATCGAGCACTTGATCGGCAATGTCTAGCGTCCGCGGTAGCTGGTCGCTGGTGACGGGCAGCAGGTGCGCGCCGGTGAGCGCGCGGAAGAGCTCAAACTGGGCCGAATGGAAAAGCGCACCGCGGGTGAGCGGATCCATTTGTTCCAGACGGGCCGGCTCCTGCCGCGGACGAAATTGAAAGACCGCGTGCAAAACAAAACGATAGGGGCACGCGGCGAAGTGCTGCAGCGAGGATGGCGAATAGCTGCGATTTGCGAGACGGTGCGCGCGGAGAGCCTCAAGAGCGCCTGGATCAGGATCGACGAGGCCATCGGAAGAAGACCAGAAGTTACGCCAGCGCCGGCCACGAGTGCGTAGCGATCGGGCGAGCGATTCGTTGGACTGCATCAGGTAACGCGCGCTTCCTTGGGCCGCCGCGCCGTGTAGTTTCAGAGAGGCACGAAGCGAAGCGAGATCATATTCGGCATCGTCGATCGCTTCACGGGGGTTGGCGGGCGCGGGCCAATCCAGGCGCGAGGAAGCTGCGCCTGCAGCGCGGTCCCGAAATTCGCGCAGGGAAGGCAGGCGGCCTTCGGCGGCGCGCACCACTTCGAGCGCGTAGAAGGAAGGTACACGGGCACGGGATTGCGCGACGTCCATGCGCGGATAAGAGACGACCAGGCTGATGGACGCGGCCGCCGCGGCGGAACGGAGTAGCATGCGCTCGCGCGCGATACGAACATCTTGCGTGTCGAGACCCTCGGCGATTTTAATGCGGTGCTCGTCCAACAAGAGCGGGTCTTCGAAGGCGCGGCGCGGGAATAGTCCTTCGGCGAGTCCAGGCAAAAAGACTACGTCGAAGCTGCGGCCGCGCGCCTCTTCGATGGAGCCGACGAAGACGCGGCCGTAGCGGCGTTTGGGCGGTTCGACGCGGAGCGTCCCGAGGCGCTCCGAGAGGACGTCGTAGATCTCATCGAGCGAAGCAGGGCCTACTTCGCGCATGGGCTCGAGCTCGCTCAGCACGCTGAGAACCGACTCGGGGCTCCGCAGGGCCATCTGCGCCAGGTCCATCAGACGATCGAGCCAAAGGCCCCATGTTTCCGCGGCGGGAAGGGAGCCAAGTACCTCAATCAAAGGGAGCGCGAAATGCTCCAGACGTTCCAGTTGCAAAATGCGACGTTCGATATGAGAACGATGCGAGTCATCTTCGTTTTCGAGATCGCGCAGTTGTGTTTGCAGCTCGGCGCGAAGGCCGCGCAGGCGGCGCGCCCAGCGGTCCCGGCCACCGATGACAGCGGCATCCACAAGCAACTTTTCCCAGCCGATAGGCACGTCGAGTGGAGCGTCGCCGGCGGTCGTGGGCGTCGGCGACGAAGGCGGGTCAAAAGCTCCAAGAATGTCGTCATCGGCGGGAACCCATTGCGCGGGGCGAATTTGCGGTGAGCCGTCGGGATGGAGCGGCGGCGTCTGCCCCAAAGAAAGGTATTCGGCGAAGCGCGATGCGGAGCAGCTTTCGCTGGCACAGGCCAGCAGCGCGAGAAAAGCACGGCCGGCTGGATCGGGACGCGCGGCGCCACGGCTAAAGTAATGCCCGACGCCCGCACGGCGCAACGCCTCTTCGACTAGCGGCTGGTAAGGCTCGACATTGCGAAGCAGGATGGCCATGCGATCGAACGGAGTGCCTTGTTCGGCGAGCGCGCGAATGCGGCGGGCGATTTCCACGCACTCGAAACTTTCACCCGGGGCGGAGAAAAGCAGCGCGGGATCGGGAGGCGCGGATGGTGGCGGCTCGGAAGAGAAGAGCCAGGTGCGGACGCGGTCGAGCGTTGCCGCAGGCGGCGTATGGTCGATGTTTTCGGCGGAGGCTTCGAGAATGCGTTCGAGCGATGGGATGGCATTGTCACCTGTGGTTGCGGTGGCAAAAACGTTCGGAGATCGTTGCGCGAGCGTGGCGAGAAGCCGCTCATGCGCCGCGGATTCGACGGATAGGCCGAGTAGAACGAGTGGCAAGCGGGTGAAGCGGTGATCGGCAGCTTCGGCTTCCTCCGTCGCGAGACGAAGAAGCATCGGCAGGTCCGCGACCGAACGCGTAGCGAGCTCCTGTTCGTAGAGCGAGAGGAGATGCGCGAGGTCGCCTGCCGCCGTCACGTTTTGCAGGCGAAGTTCGGTGATCGTTTTGGCGAGGGCACGGGCGAAGCCGGGTGTTTGCGCCACCGGGGCAAAGTAGGGAAGACGTTTGGCGGTTGCTGCGGAGTGAACGATGCGCGCGGCGAGTGCTTCGATGCCGAGACGGGAGATGGGCGCGAGCGCGAGACGTCCCATGGGTTGCGCGGCGAGATGGGCAGCGATCTGCGTGATCGTGAGTGCTTGAACGCCTTGGCAACCGGACGGGAAAGCGCGGATGGCGAGCTCATTGGCGGCGGCACGCGTGGGAGCGATGATCACGATTTCCGAGTGTTCGGGTTGCCCGGCGAGAGACGCCGCGGCGCGGTTGAGGAGCGCGGCGTTGGAGCGGGAATGAACGAGCGCGCGCGGGACCACAGACAATTATATGGGGTCGAGACCGGTCAGGGCGCCCGGACGGCGACGACTTCCAGAGCCGCGCGCCGCGTTCTCACGGGCGAACGGTGGTGAGGAGTGATTCCAAGAGCGCCTCCGGGTCGTATAAGACACGCATGCCATTTAGAACAACTTTCTTAGTGCCGGGGTCAACGGGATCCGTGCTGGCCCATGTACGAACTGTGATGCCAAACTCTACTTCCATTCCGTCGGCGTAGTGAACACGTTTCGATTGCAATAATCCCCAGTTTTCGTCCGACACTGTGTGAACCTGGCCGAAGTGCTGTAACCAACCCGATGTTTTCAAGTAGTGCGCAGGGTCATCGACGATTGCGACTACATCTACATCGGAGTCCTGTCGTGCAGTGGTTCTGGCGTGGGAGCCTATGATCGCAACGGCAAGTATGCCGGGTTGTTGCGTGGCCCACTCCTTCAAAGCAGCGATAAACGCTTCGATGGAGTCGGGCACGGATTCACGTGTCAGGGGCGCGCGGCGGCTGAATCCGGGACGGCGACAACTTCCAGACCGAGCGCAGCATCGAGCGAAGGCAGGGCTTCCACCGGCAGGACCGTGGAGAGACGGGCCCCGCCCGATTGAGCCGACTGCAACGCGACCGCGCGACTGGTCAAGGCGCTGGATGTGACATACAGATGTGAGAGGACCACGCGATCGAGGCGGGCATTCTTAACTACCAGGGCCTTTTCGAGGCGTTCAAAGGCCAGCTTCAAATCGGCATCCTGACTGCCAAATGCAAGCTGCGTGCCGGTGATGACGATTTCCGGATTTGAAACAACGGCCATTTGGGAATTGGTGGAAGCCGACGGGTTGGCCAAGCGCGCGGTGGCTTCGCAGGAAGCGGCGGGCAGCACGGGTCCGCGTTGCATCTGCACATAATCGAGCGCGACTCCAGGGAAGCTCGCGGCCATGGCAGGCTGGGTGTCGCGCTGGTCTTCGAGAGAACTGACGAAGCAGGTGACGATCAGGGCATCGGAAGGCTGGATGCCCGAAGCAGCGAGGATGCTCTTCAGTTTGGCAAGCGACTCGGCCACAGTGGGCGCGGGCTGCGCGGCAAGAAACCCCACGCCTGATGGATTCACCACCTTACGATCCACTTCGGTGGCTTCGATCACCACTTGCGCGCCTTCGAGCGGCAGTGCTCCCACCTGTGCGACGGTGAGGGCGGGCAGCGGCATGTGCTTTTCGAGGAACATTTCGCCCGCGATGTCTCCTATGCGCCGCAAATCGCCCGATCCAGACACGAACGCGCGCAGTTTCACGATGGGTCCGCGATTGGAATGCAGCAAGGTCTTTAGCGCATCACGTGTCTGCTGCGAGAGCAGGCCTTTGGAGGAGAGCGGCGTCACCTGGAATGCGAGCCGATTGGTGTCTGCGGTAACGGCGGCGGGCAGCTCAGGCGGCAAGGCCAAAGCTTGCGTGACGTCGCGGTCCTTCTTTTTCTTGTCGGGCGCGACGACGGGCGTGTAGCCATCGTCGGGATTGGGTTTCTTATTCTGCGCGATGCCGCCCCCGGCGAGGAGGCAGAACAGAATCGCGAACAACAGGGGAGTGCGCACGGCTTGAACACACGATTCTAACAGACGTTGGTAGAGTGAAGATTGGCTACCACTATTGCATCCCAGGCCCCCGCGCGGATCGCGAATTTCACGCGTTTTGCTTGGGGCTTGCTGGGGTGGAACATCCTGGTGATCCTGTGGGGCGCTTATGTGCGGGCCAGCGGATCGGGCGCCGGATGCGGCAGCCACTGGCCGCTCTGCAATGGCGAAGTGGTTCCGGTTGCGCCGCGCATCGAGACCATTATTGAGTTCACGCATCGCATGATGAGCGGCGTGGCGCTGGTGGGCGTCGTCGTGCTCTGGTTATGGAGCCGGTCCAATTTCGCGCGTGGCAGCCGCGTGCGCAAGATGGCGCTGGCATCATTCGTGTTTCTGATCACCGAAGCGTTATTGGGCGCGGGTCTGGTTTTGTTTAACTACGTGGACAAAGATGCGTCGGCCGGAAGAGCGTTTTATCTTTCGCTGCACCTGGTGAACACGCTGCTGCTCTTGGGAGCGCTGGTGCTGACGGCCTGGTTTTCTCGAGAGGGTGCGGTGCAGACATCGACGCAGCGATCTTCATTGGTGATGGCAGCGCTGCCGATTGCGGCGCTGGTCTCGGTCACTGGTGCGATCGCGGCACTGGGCGACACTTTGTTTCCGGCTGTTTCGCTCGGCCAGGGCTTGCAGCAGGATTTTTCTGGCGCCACTAGTTTCCTGGTCCGGCTGCGCGTCTTACATCCGGCGATTGCGATTCTTGCGGCCGCTTATTTTGTCGCTGTGTCCGTGGTTGTCTTGCGATCGCAGCAGCGTGGCGTCGCAATGAAGCTTGCGATCGGCGTCATGATTTTGGCGCTGGCGCAACTTGGCGCGGGCGCGACCAACCTGCTCCTATTGGCACCGGTTTGGATGCAGATCATTCACCTATTCCTTGCCGATTCGCTGTGGATCGGATTGGTGCTTCTAGCGGTTGAATTCTGAAGCAGCCGTGACAATCCTGGCTGCCACTGACGCATGATTGCGGCCCAAATCGTGGCCCGCGCCTTCGATCTCGAGCAACTGCGCGGGCGCTGGAATCATGGCGATCGCAGCTTTTAGTTCCTCGAACGTGGCGAACGGGTCGCGCGATCCATGAACGAATAACACCGGCGTATGCAGCTTGGGAAAATGCGCCGTACGCAATCGCTCCGGCTTGCCCGGCGGATGCAAAGGATAGGAAAGTAGCAGAAGCCGGTCGACAAGGCCCGGCGTTTCCGCGGCCAGCATGCTGGCCTGGCGACCGCCGTAGGAATGCCCTCCGAGCCAGACTTGTTCCGGATTCTTAGCACGAATCTTGAGGATTTGATCGCGCAGACCTTCGCGATCGCGCGCAGCGTCACTGGGGCGGGGCGGACCGTGCGGCCGGTCTTGCCGAAATGGCAGATCGTAACGTAACACTTCAACTCCGCGTTCCGAGAAAGCGTTTGCGACGGCGACCAACAGGGGCGCGTTGCGATTCGATCCAGCGCCATGCGTGAGAAGGAGATACCCGAGCATCAATTGGCCGGTCTTTTTCCCGGCACCAGCCAAACCACGGTACCCAGGAGCAGGGATGGAATCGCGATGGCGAAGAATGTGCCAAGGACGTGACCCAGCAGGGCAATGCAAAAGGTAAGAGCACCAACGATAAGGAAGATAGCCGATAACTTGTGGCGTTGAGTTTTACTGGACCGGCGGCACCACATCGCCAAACCAACGAGCGAAAGAAGGAAGCCGCCCGCGATGAGAATCAAAATGAAACTTCCAGAAGGGCCGGAGACGGAGGTAACGTATCCAGCAAAGAGCCGCAGCCCCAAAGCATCGCGACGCCGCCCACCACGGAAACAAGAATTGGTGCTTCCTTAGACGGTGGTTCTGTGTTCACGGTAGTAGTATAAATCGGTATGTGGAGCCAGCCTTAGAAATAGAAAGGGCCGTCTCCGGGGACGGCCCTCGCTTGAATTTGGAAATCCCGTTGCGTTACGTTCAATCAGGGTTTCATGACATTCTCGGCCTGCAGTCCCTTGGGGCCCCGCTTCACCTCGAACTCCACCTCCGAACCTTCTTCCAGGGTGCGATACCCGTTCATCTGGATCGCCGAAAAGTGAACAAAGACATCATCGCCGTTAGAGCGCTGGATGAAGCCATAGCCCTTGGCGGCGTTAAACCATTTCACAATTCCTTTTTCTCTCACTACTGATTCTCCTAACCTCTGTTGCTGCGCGCCTTATCACCAACCCTATCCTTTGCAAGCGCCCAGTCTTAAGTTAAAACGGGAACTATGATATCACAGGTTCAGAGGGCGTTCGCAAGGGGGAAATGCTCATGGTTTCATGGGATTGGGGTAGGTTACAGCAGTGAAGAATCCTTTGCGCACGCGCATGTTCGCCTGGTGGTATTTTACGATCGCGGGAGGTTTTTTGCTGCTTGGGATTAACCGTTGGCTACTGGGTCAGAGGGCGGGATTGGTGTTGGCGCAGCTGGCTGCGGCGGCCGCGTTTCTGTTGTTCGGGTTAATGTCGTGGAATGAGCCACGCGTGTAAGCAAGTGGTATTATTTTGTTCGGCTTAGTCCCAGCGCTCGAATACGTTTGTGGAGGTTTGTGCGCTCCATTCCGAGCGCTCTTGCAGCGCCGGAAACATTCCAACTGGTTTCTTCCAGAGCACGGAGGATGTGCTCGCGTTCGGCGGAGGCTCGGGCCTCCTTAATGTTGGAGCGCGGGCCGGAATCGTCGGCGATGCGAATTTCCACCGGAACTGAATCCGGAGTCAGCAGATTGCCGGCGGTGAGGATGGCCATGCGCTCGATGATGTTGCGCAGCTCGCGCGCATTTCCGGGCCAGGAGTAGCCCTCTAGTATCTCGTACGTTTCGTCCTCTATCTCCTTGGAATGAAAATTGTTACGGAGACAGAAATCATCCAGAAAGTAGTCTGCCATCGCGATGATGTCCTGGGGGCGCTCACGCAGTGATGGCACGCGGATGGGAACGACGCACAGGCGGTAGTACAGGTCTTCGCGAAATTTCTGCTGCGCCACCAAGTCGGTAAGATTGCGATTGGTGGCCGAGACCACGCGCACCGCGACCCGGATGGGTTGCTCGCCGCCTACGCGGTGGAATTCGCCTTCCTGCAAGACGCGCAGAAGCTTGGCCTGCGAAGCGGCATGCAGATCGCCCACTTCGTCCAGAAAGATAGTGCCACCGTCGGCCAGCTCGAACTTGCCCTTGCGCGTGGAGATGGCGCCGGTGAACGCGCCCTTTTCGTGGCCGAAGAGTTCGCTCTCGAGAAGATCGGAAGGGATGGCCGCGCAGTTCACCTTTACGAACGGGCCGTTAGCGAAGGGACTTTCGTGATGGATATGTGCGGCGAGCAATTCCTTGCCGGTGCCGGATTCGCCCATGATCAAAATGCGGGCGTCGGATCGAGCGGCCATGGTGGCTTGTTCGACCACGCGCAGGAACGCCGGACTGGCGCCGATCATTTTCGTGCTGGAGCCCACCAACTCGCGGAGGCGTTCGTTCTCGCGGCGCAGATTCACCTGTTCCAGCGCGTTCTTCAACGACAGCAAAACCTTATCGCGGCCGAGCGGTTTTTCGAGGAAATCGAAAGCGCCGGCGCGCGTGGCGGCAACGGCTTCGGCGATAGTGCCGTGCCCGGAGATCATGATGGCGGGAGCGAAAAACTCGCGTTCGCGCAAGTGCCGCAGGAATTCGATGCCACTGCCATCGGGGAGCCGTACATCGAGCAGCAACAGATCGGTGCGCTCGGCCGCGGGCTTGGCCTCGGCGATGGTGCGAGCGAGCGTAACGGAGTAGCCTTCGCGCTCCAGAATCAAGCGCAGCGAGCCGCCGATGTTTGGCTCGTCGTCCAGCACGAGGATACGTTTGGAGGCCATGGTTTACTCTGCGGTAGCTTGCCAATAGCCGGGACGGGAGCGAACTTCCAGGCCGGCTCGTTTGGAAATGACATGGATGCGATGGAATCCAGCGCCATTGGTGTGCGCGGGCGTGTAGCTGAGTAAGTACTGGCCGTGGATTTCTTCACCGATCCGAGTAATGGCGCGTTCCATCGCATGCCGGTTCTGCAGGGAATATTGCTGGCCGCCGGTGTAGCGCGTCAAAACCGGCACGGGATCTTCGGCCGTGGCGCTGCCGACGGTGTTCAGCCAGTAGATCAGGATATTGCTCAACTCGGCATCGGAGAGAGCGTCGTGCAAGGTGCTTTGGCTGCCTTGGTCGGTGGGCGCTGAAACGAGCAGCAGGATGCGGCGGCGACCCTCGGGCCGTTGGTTGAGAAGACGCATGGCGTCGAGTGTGGCATCGACGACGTGAATTGGTCCGGGCGAAAATTCGACGCGGCGCAACGCGTGGGTCAGGCGGCCCAGGTCGGGTGTGAAATCCTGGCGTACTTGGAGGTTGTCGTCGAACGTGAAGATGGCGGCTTCACCACCAACGCCGACCACCAGAGCGCCCAGCAGCGGCCCCAGTTCGCGCACCCGCTCGACGGCTTGTTTCTTGAGATTGGATTGAATGGCGATGGCCAGCGAAATCGGCAAGAAATCTCCGTCCTCGTGAATTTGCTGGGGGACGTCGTTGTCGTAGAGCTGGAAATCGGCGGCGGTGAGTCCGTTGATGAAGTTACCCGAGCGATCGGTAACTGAAGTCGGTGCGACGATGAGGCGGACGGGAACGCGCAAGATGGGTTCTTGCGCGGACAACAGTGCAGAGAAGAGAGCCAGCGCGCTAAGCCACGGGAAGCAGGACACGGAACGCGGCTCCTCCGAGCTCGCCGGGAACCAGCAGAATGTCGCCGCCTGCGAGCAGCGCGCTTTTACGCGCAATGGAAAGGCCCAGGCCCATGCCGCCGCGCTTGAAAGAAATGGCCGGTTGAAATAATGAGCCACGCGCCTGCGCGCTGAGGCCGGGACCGGAATCATGCACTTCAATGGTAATCTTGTCGGCGCCGGCCGCCGTCACGCCCAACACAACACCGCCGGGAGTGACGGCCTGCGCGGCATTTTCGAGCAGATTCGTGAGCACGCCCTTGACCAGATCTTCGTCGGCGAAGACGCGAGGATGATCGGGAGCGAGGCGCGTGCTGTAGACAATATCGGGATGCGCGGTACGCAGGAACGCGATGCGCTCTTCGAGCAGGGAATTGATGTCGATGGGCCGCGGCGCGACGGGAGGCTCGGCGGAAAAATCGGAGAAGGCGCGGACGCGGCGTTCCAGGCTTTGCACTTCATCCACCACGATCTGCGCGGCTTGTTCGTAGAAATCGCCACCGGAGCCCGACTGGCGGACGGCGATCTCTTCCATGGTGAGGCGGATGGGTGTCAGCGAGTTTTTTACTTCATGCGCCATCTTCTTGGCGAGTGCCTGCCAGCTTTCCAGGCGCGTCACGTAGACCAGGCGTTCCTGGGACTGCTTTAGTTGCTCAGCCATTTCGTTGAAGGCGCGGACCGCGGAGCCGATTTCGTCGTCACGGCCCTCAGGGACACGGTAGTCCATGTGTCCGGCCGCTACCTTGGAGAGTCCTTTGGTCAATTCATTGATGGGTTGGCTGATGCGCTTGGCGAAGTAGAGCAGCGCGAGGAATGTCAGCAGCCAGATGGCGGCGGCCAACAGAAGGTACGTGTATGTGAATCCGCGGCGCCAGTTGTGCGTCCCCGCGGCGGCGACGGTAGCGCGCGCGCCGGTGTATTGATCGGAGAGCTGCTGCATGGAGATGCCATTGAGCGATTCGACATACATCGCGACACCGTCCCTGCGCCGGACTAAATACTCGATGCGGTCGCCCTGATGACCAACGTTCTCTGCTTCGCCGCTCGAAAAAAATTCCTCAACCGCCGGTGGCCAAGTGTCGCGCGTCGCTGCCGGGAACTCCTGAGGAGGAACGCGGCCTGCCAAGGCGTCTTGCTTGAGCGATTCGCCCGCGCGCCGGAACAGCTCGTGCCCGGTCCTTTTGAGCGACTGCGAGACCTGGTCCAATTCAGGGGTAGAGGAAAGCGAAAGGCTGTAGTGGAGCAGGCGAACCGAGATCCAACCCATCAGGCACAATGGCGCGAGCGTGGCGACCACGAAGACCAGGATCAGGCGGTTGCGGAGGCGATTCATGGTTGTTTCAGGTCGGCCAATTGGAACGGCGCCGAATCCACCGACCAACGATCCTGCTGGGGGCGGGATGGGCGGCTGAAGATCTCGATTAGCGTAGCCAGATTGATGCCGGAGTTTGCGGCGAGCGGCTCTTTGGTTTCCGCGCTCCGAATTTCCAGGCGTGCCCAGAGTTGCTGTCCGGCGGGAAGAGCGGCGACCGGAACCACGATATTGTCAAGGCACCAGGACTCGGCGCTGGATGCCGAGAGGCGCATGCCAGAGCGGCGAAAATCACGCACGCGAACTACCGCAAATTTTTCTTCCCAAACGTCGTAGCTCACGGTGAATCGTTCCAGGGAGCGCGCGACTACATTATTCTTCGATCCAGACGCGATGATGAGTTGAAAGTCGAAGGGGACTGCCGCACCGTCGTGAAGCCGTGACAGGGACTTGCCGGTGAGGAAGTGCAGGGTAGGGGCCGTAACGTGGATTTCACCCGCGACGTGATGCGGGATCAAGCCCTGCGAAGACACAGTCATCCCCGCCAGTTCGAGCGAAAGCAGCAGCGCGAGGACCGCTTGCCGACGCGCCACCCGTCCGGTCTTCTTCGAGTCGATGTTCTCCAGTGCACGACGACCGGGGAATTTCCAAGTCGATGTTGATCCCGTGGACAACTTTGGGTCGTCTTCGACCGGCGTGCGGGCACGACTTCCGGTCGTCTCCGGGTGTGCTGCTGGCGCGCGCTTCAGGATGGTACACGTCAAAAGTTCATTCCCGCGATCACCACCGGAGTGGTGTGGCCCTGCCGGAGAGGAAAGGCCAATGCTACAAGAAAAGCGCCCTTCTCCAGGACACCCAGGCCGCTCGATACGCCGATACCCGCCGATTCCTTGACCTCCAGCGACTTGCCTTGATCCCAAACCGATCCGGTATCGTAGAACACCCGCATGATGTGATAACCATATGTGACGGACCCGTAAGCCAGCCGGTTTCCGCCGAGAGGGTCTAACTCGTACTTATTCCAGCCGCGCAGAAGCGTGCTATCACCGAGCGCAAAACGCTCGAACAGGGGAGCTTGGCCGTAGATCGCACCTGCGATCATCTTCACTTCCACGGACTGAGTGCGGCTTGAGTAATTGTACTTCAGATGAGCGACGTGGCGGGTATAGGCCAGGTCTGAGGCCAGGACCGTGGTGGCCGCGCGCAGGCTGTAACCTGCGTCCAACTCCTGAGTGCTGTCGTCGGAACCAGCCCAGCGCTGATGATAGCGCAGAGTATTTATCACAGCGTTAGCCGATTCCGATCGCGCGGCCGAAGGCAAATCGTTCAGTTGCTCGAAGCTGAGCCCGACGGTTAGGGTTACGGGCGCGGCTAATACAAAGGTGGCGCTGGGCTCATAGTTCAGACGGGAACCATAAGCGCCAGGGCCACTGAGGGAAGACTGGGAAGAACTGTGGGACGCGTCCAGGGCTGTGAGAGTAGAAGTGGCGTATTGATCCTGGTATCCATCGAACTCGAAGCCTAGGCTGATACGGCCGTTGGCAGCGACGACGCGCTCGTACTTGGCTTGTACGCCGGAGAAACGCTCGATCAAGGTGTCGCTGTCGCGCAGCATCCGAAAGGTGAACGCGTTGGGACCGATGGTGCTGGAGAGCTGGCCTGTTCCCGTAAATCCGAGAGCGGAGTTGTAGCTGAGATTGGGAACGGAGGCATCGAATGAACCGCCGGCTCTATCCACCTGGATAAGCACGCGCACCGATTCGGGCTGGACGCCACGCGCCAGCTTAAACGTGACATCATGAGCCCGCAGCTCTCCGCGAATGCGCAGCGCCAGCCGATCGAGCGCTTCAGTGCTCACCTTAGCGCCCACCAGATGCCGGATTTCGTCTAGAGCCGAGGTGCTGAGCTTGTACTCACGCTGGTCGACGAAATTGATGCTTTCGATGGTGTACCGGGAATTGACGTTGAGGTCCGCAGTTTCCGCGTCCTGGGGCGGAAGCGATTGGCTGAACAGCGAGGCGGTAGCCAGGAATGAGAGGAAGACCACCTTGAGTGCGGGGGACATTGGACTCAGTTTGGCAATTCTATCGCCACTACCAAGCTATTGCAAAGGTGGCATTTAGCAACATGCGAGTGTGCGGTGACGGCACAGGTGTAACAAAGAAGCCAGAATTCAGAAGCCAGAATTCGGAAGTCGCGCGGCCAGCTACGATACCTTGGCGACTTGGCTGCGCCGGTTGGCGGCTTCGAGCACGCCATCGATGGAAGGAACGATCAACTGGCGGCGTCCCAGCCGGATGACGCCTTTACGGGCCAGATTATTCAGCGTGGTGGAGGTTGTCTCTCGCGTTGCGCCAATCAGGCTGGCCAATTCGCCCTGTGAAAGCGGGATGGAGTACTCGGCTCCGTTGGAGCGAGCGCCGAACATTCTGGCGAGATCCGCCAGGTAGTAGAGAATGCGGTACTCGACATCGCGCAGACAGAGCAGCTCGATTTTCTTTTCTAATTGGCGCTTGCGCGCGGTGAGCAAGCCGGACATTTCGCGCCACAGCTCGGGATGCTCGTCGCAAGACCTGAGAAATAGATCTTTGGGAATGACGTAAATCACGCCTTCCTGGAGGACCTCAGCGGCAATGCTGCGGGAAGGCTCGTTCCCGAGCGCCTGCTCGCCGAAGAGCTCGCCTCCGGCGACGATCTGCAGGATGATCTCTTTGTTGTCGTCTCCCCGTTTGTGTATCTTCACCAAGCCGGACTCGAGAAAGAAAAGCGAGTCCAGCGGACTGCCCTCCGAGTACACGGTTGCGAAACGCCGATTAGGCGAAAATTTCGTGACGCCGTCCAGGTTGATCAATTCGCTCCGAACGACGTTCGCGATCGATATAGATTGCGGGTCCATTGATCCTGATTATTATAGTCCGAATGTCAAGTGAATTGTCATACAAAATGTTAATGATCTTAAACTGCTTGTATGCACCGCTATGGCCCGGCGCCAGAACGGTCGCGGACCTGAGCCGCAAGTCCTGCCGCAGCGTCAAAGTGGCGTCGCATCGCGTTCCCTTCTAAGTACTTATGGAACTCCTGGAGCTGGGCGATATAGCTTTCCAGCGCCAAGGTAATTTGATGCCGGTTGGTGTCAAAAATATCGCCCCAAATATCAAAAGAGCTGAGCGCCAAACGAGTGCTGTCAACCAAGGCGGGGCCATAGACGCCCGTTTTCGGCTCAGGACGGTCAGCTAACAGCGCTGCCAAGGCGGTAGAGGCGAGTTGTGGCAGATGCGAGGTGAAGGCCACGGTCCGGTCGTGTTCTTCGGGGTTCAGTATCACCGGAAAAGATCCAATGCGGGGAATCCACGCGAGAAGTTCCCGTGCCGCCGGAGTTTCCAGCTCAGCTACCGAGCGCGGTGTCAGCACGTAAGGCCGGCCTTGGAAAAGATCCGCTTCGGCCGCTTCCACGCCTCGCCGCTCGCGTCCGGCCATGGGGTGGCCGCCCAGGAACTGGGCGCGCGAAATCACCTGGCTGGCGCGATCGACAATGGCTTGCTTGGTGCTGCCGGCATCGGTGATCAAGGCTTCGGGCTTGGCCCAGGCATCGAGCTCGGCGAGAGTGCCGATGATCCTGTGAATGGGCTGAGCGAGATACAACAGGTCGGCCTGCGCGGCCGCTTCCGCAGCCGGCAGCGCTTCATCGATGACATGGAGCGCGAGCGCCGCTCGAATGGTGTCGTCTGAGCTGACCCCGATAATGCGTCCGGTGAAACCGGCCTTGCGAATGGCGAGCGCGAATGATCCGCCGATCAAACCAACACCAAAGATGGCGACTGTGTCCATGCCGCCTATATGGAACGTCCCACCGCAGTGGCGATCATACGCAACTGGTCCATCAGCTCGGCAAACTGCTGCGGAAACAGGGACTGTGCGCCGTCGCTGAGCGCGTGATCCGGATCGTGATGGACTTCGACGAGCAAGCCGTCTGCGCCCGCCGCCACTGCCGCGCGTGCCATGGGGAGCACCTTGTCGCGGCGTCCGGTTCCGTGCGAGGGATCGGCCACGATGGGCAGATGGGAAAGCGACTTCACCACCGGGATGGCGGAGATGTCCATGGTGTTGCGCGTGGAGGTTTCAAAGGTGCGGATGCCGCGCTCGCACAGGATGACTTCGTAGTTGCCCCCGGAGAGAATGTATTCGGCGCTGAGCAACAGCTCTTCGATGGTGGCGCAAATGCCGCGCTTCAGCAATACGGGCTTGCGCAGTTGTCCGAGCTCGCGCAGCAGGTTGTAGTTTTGCATGTTGCGCGCGCCCACTTGCAGGATGTCGACGTAAGCGGCGATCAGCGGGATCTGCGTTTGGTCCATCACTTCGCTGACCAGCAGCAGGTGGTTGCGGTCGGCCGCTTCGCGCATCAGCTTCAGGCCCTCTTCGCCCATGCCTTGAAAACTATAGGGCGACGAGCGAGGCTTGAACGCGCCGCCGCGGAGCACCTTCGCGCCGCTTGCGGCTACGGCCGCAGCCACCTGACCGATCTGATCGCGATTTTCGACGCTGCAGGGTCCGGCCATGACAACCACTTGGCGGCCGCCGATCTCGACGTCGCCGATCTTGATGATGGTGCCGGCGGGTTTGAAGTGGCGGCTTGCCAGCTTGTACGGCGAGACGATGCGGTGGCATTCCTTGACGCCCGGCATGACTTCGAATTCGATGGGATCGACGTCGCCGACCGGGCCCACTCCGCCCAGCACGGTGTGTACCATCCCCGAAGAGCGATGAACGATGAAGCCCATCGACACCAGCCGGTCGATGACCTTTTGGGTTTGCGCCTCTTCGGCGCCTTCTTGCATGACCACCAGCATGAGCTTCCAATATAGCGGACGCGGATATACTGGGGGATCAGTAATTCCATGCGCCGTTGGATCGCGTTGCTGGCTATGCTTGCGCTGCTGCTCTGCTACGCTTCCACGCTGGGCGGAATAGTACACCAATGGTGGACCGACGAGGACATGGGTTACGGCTTCCTGGTTCCGTTCGTGATCGGGTGGATCGTCTGGCGCGAGCGCGGGCGCTGGCGGACCTTGCCCGTGAAACCAAGCCTGTGGGGATTTGCCGTTCTGGCGTTGGCGGCCAGTCTGCAAATTGCGTCGGCATTGGGCGCGGGTCTTTTCGCGGGGTCGCTGGCGTTGGTGTTGTCGTTGGTGGGCTTAGTCCTATGCTTGCTCGGGTTCGCGTGGCTGAGGGCGTGGGCCTTTCCGTTGCTGCTCACGCTCTTCATGCTGCCGAAGCTGGCGATTGTCTACAACCAGATCACGCTGCCGCTGCAGCTTCTGGCAACGCGGCTGGCGGGCGGAATGTTGTCGACGGCCGGATTCATGGTGGTGCGGAGCGGGAACATTCTGAACGTGGCCGGGCACAGCATCTCGGTGGTGGAGGCGTGCGACGGGATCCGGTATTTGCTGCCGCTGGCATTTCTCGCGTTGGTGTTCGCTTATTCTGAGGGCGCGAAATCGTGGATGCGCTTGGCGATGTTGGGGGCGGCGATTCCGACGGCGATTTTGGCGAATGCGTTGCGGGTCGCGTTTTCAGGGCTTTCGCCCGCGTTGACCGAAGGGATTCCGCACGTATTGTTGGGAACCCTCATTTTTCTCTTGTGTTTGGGGTTATTGGCTGGCATTTACCATTTACTCGTGCTAACGTCGGTTCGAACGCACGAATCATGAACACAATTAGGGTAGTAATGGGTTTATTGGCAGTGGAGGCCCTTGCTCCGGCCCAGGTTGGGGCAGGCCAGGGCGGAGGCGCCGGAATTTCGACCAATATCAAAGCCGGGGCGCCGGACCCGAAAAGCGCCTTCATGGTCCACTAATCGCGCCGCTGACCGGCTACTGCTCGCGGCACGCAGCAGGCGCCAAGCTACAATCGGATTTGCAAAAACGGGATGCAATCATCGTCGGAGCCGGGCACAACGGCTTAGTTTGCGCTGCCTATCTGGCCCAAGCCGGGCGTCGTGTGCTGGTGCTGGAACGGCGCGAGCTAGTGGGCGGATGCGCGGTTACCGAAGAGATTTGGCCCGGTTACCATGTTTCCACCGCCGCGTATTTGACCAGCCTGTTGCAGGAGCGCGTGATTCGCGATCTGGAACTGGCGCGTTTTGGATATCGCGTGGATGCGAAAGATCCGGCGTTTTTTTCGCCTTTTCCCGACGGCCGCCATTTATTCATGTGGCAGGATCGCGCGAAGACGCTGGAGGAGATCGCGAAGTTCTCGCGGCGCGACGCCGCCGTTTTTCCCGCGTACGAAGATCATCTGGAACGGCTCTCGCAAGTGGTGGAAGGTCTGCTGCTGACCACTCCGCCGGAGTTCCCGCCGCAAGGTTTGGGAGATTTCATCGATTATCTAAAGCTGGCGGCCAAGATGCGCGGACTCAACCCCAAGGAGATGGTCGGACTGGTCAAGATCTTCACGCAAAGCGCGGTGGAGTTTTTGGACGAATGGTTCGAATCGGGCGAGATCAAAGTGACGCTGGCCACCGATGGCGTAATCGGGGCAAATGGCGGGCCGCGCTCGCCCGGCACTGCGTACATCCTTCTGCATCACGTGATGGGGAGCGTAGGCGGGCATCGCGGACTGTGGGGCTTCGTGCGCGGAGGCATGGGTGCGGTTTCAAACGCCATCGCGGCGTCGGCGCGCAGCCGGGGCGTCGAGATCCGGACCAACGCCAGCGTCGAGCACATCAAGATTGCGAACGGCCGGGCACGCGGCGTGGTGCTGGAGGGCGGGGAAGAGATCGACGCAAGTATTGTGATCAGCAACTTGACGCCACAGCTTACGTTTCTACGCTTGATCGAGTCGAGCGCGCTTCCCTCCGATTTTCTGGACGCCATCGTCAAGTACCGCAGCGAGGGCACGTCGTGCAAGATTAACCTGGCACTCGACGGCCTGCCGAACTTTCGCGCGCTGCCGGGCGCGGAGGGGCCGCAGCACAGGGCGACAATGCACATCTGCCCATCGCTCGAATATGTGGAGCGCGCGTGGGACGACGCGAAATACGGGCATCCCTCGCAGTCGCCACTGTTGGAACTGACCGTGCCGACGATGTACGATCCCTCGCTTGCGCCCGCGGGCAAGCACATCATGGGCATTTTCATTCAATACGCGCCGTATACGCTGCGCGATAGCAATTGGGATGAATTGCGCGAACCGTTCGCGTATCGTTGTTTGGACCTGATCGAAGAATATGCGCCGGGATTTCGCAATCTGATTATCGATAAACAGGTGCTGACGCCGCTGGATTTGGAGCGCCGATTCGGGCTCACGGGAGGTAATATCTTCCACGGTGAAATGTCCCTGGATCAAATGTTCGTGATGCGGCCGGTGGCGGGGAGCGCACGCTACCGGACGCCGGTCAAGGGGCTGTATTTATGCGGGTCGGGAACGCATCCGGGTGGCGGCGTGATGGGGGCGCCGGGGTACAACGCGGCCCGGGAAATTTTGAAGGATTAGAAGACCGCTCCTACGGTCACGGTTTGGAATGCAGCGCTGCGGTGTTTGAAGTGCCTTTTCTAGATCTGCGCGGAGCCTTCCAGGCTGCGCCACAAATACCAGACCGCGACCGACGAATAGGGGCGCCACGCGGCTGCGAGTTCCTCCATTTGCTTGGGAAGCGGGAGCTCTTCCAATTGATACGCCTTGCGGATGGCCACCCGGACGCCGAGATCGCCGGTGGCCAAAATGTCGGGACGCCGCAGCGCGAAAATCAGGAACATGTGCGCCGTCCAGACGCCGATGCCTTTCACTTGCGTCAAATGCTCGATGACTTCGAGGTCGGTCAGGTCCACGAGGGTCTCAAACTTTACGTGGCCCTTATTCGTCTTTCGCGCCAGATCGCGAATGTATGCGGTCTTTTGCTTGGAGAGCCCGGCTTTGCGCATGCGGGCCGGGGTCAGCTTTAGAATGGCGTCCGGCGTGACTTTGCCGCCGGGCAGCATGGCGATCAGCCGCCCCAGGATCACCGTCGCTACCTTACCGCTGAGCTGTTGGTAGACAATGGATCTGACAAGAGTTTCAAAGCTCGGTTCGCGATGTTCGATCTTGTATGCGCCCACGCGCTCAATGATCGCGCGCATCACGGGATCGGACTTTTTGAGGTGAAGAATGGCTTTGCGCATTGGAACGAGAATTAAAAGCTATGCATCTACAACTATAATTCTTATGCGTCGTCCGATTGCGATAATCCTGGTTTCCACATTGGCCGCGTCCGCTCTGGCGGCGCTTCTGCTCGCCCAGGACGACGCCTCGAAGGACAGCACCACCCTCAAGGTGGAAGTGAACCTGGTCAACATTCTGTTCAACGTGCGCGACAAGAAGGGCGGCCTGGTCGGCAATCTCAATAAGGACGACTTCAAGGTTTTCGAGGACGGCAAGGAGCAAGCGGTCAAGTATTTCAATCGCGAGACCGATCTGCCGCTGACCATTGGGCTGCTCATCGACGTGAGCGCCAGCCAGATGAACCTGATTGAAATCGAAAAGAACGCAGCCTATCAGTTCTTCGGATCCGTCTTGCGGAAGCAGGACCTGGCGTTTCTTATCAGCTTTGGCGAAGACTCCGAGCTGCTGCAGGACTATACCAACTCTCCGAAATTGCTGCGCGCCGGGTTAGAGGACCTGCATGTGAGTTCCGGCGTTGGCGGGTTCGGCCCGGGCCCGGTGCCGACCATTTCGCAACCGCGGGGAACCGTCTTATATGACGCCGTCTATGTGGCATCCGCCGATCAACTCAAGGGACAAGTGGGCCGCAAGGTTCTGGTGCTGATCACGGACGGCGAGGATGAGGGCAGCAAGTACAAAATCTCGCAAGCCATCGAAGCCGCGCAAAAGGCGGATGCGATCATTTACGGATTCTGGTACGTGGATCGCCGGTTCTACATGTCGCGCGGCATGGTTTTCGGCGGAAGCAGCGACTCGGCGTTGCGCCAGATGTCGGAGGACACGGGCGGCCACGTGTTCCACATCGACAACAGGCTGACGTTGCAGGACGCCTTCAACCAATTGCAGGACGAGATGCGCAGCCAGTACGCCATCGGCTACACCCCCAACAATCCCTCCAAAGACGGCACCTTCCGGAAACTGGAGATCAAGACCGGCAACAAGGACTGGAAGGTCCAAGCCCGCAAGGGCTATTACGCTATTAAGACTGACAATAACTAGCTAGCTGAAGTTTGGCGGCGCGAGCGGTAGCGGATTCTCATTGCGAGAACAGGGTTAGAAGCCAAATCTAACGGAATCATTTATTTCTGCCGATTATAGGGCGTCAGGCAATTCGGCCTATGCCCCGTCCTCTATCCAATCCGGAACGCACGCTCGATCCTCAGGATTGGCCGTCGTTTCGAGCTCAGGGGCATCGGATGTTGGACGACATGTTCAACTATCTGGAGCAGATCCGCGAGCGCCCTGTATGGCAGGCGATGCCGCCGGAGGTGCGCGCGAATTTTCACCAGCGGCTTCCGATGGCGGGGGCCGATCTGAGCACGGTCCACCAGGAGTTTTTACAAAACGTTCTGCCGTATTCGAACGGCAACGTACACCCGGGCTTCATGGGTTGGGTGCACGGCGGCGGAAACGCTGCCGGGATGCTGGCGGAGATGCTGGCGGCGGGGCTCAACGCAAACTTGGGTGGCCGGGATCACTCGGGGCTGGAAGTGGAACGCCAGATCGTGGAATGGACGCGCGAGCTATTCCGATTTCCAGCGACGGCATCGGGCCTGTTCGTGACCGGAACCTCGATGGCTAACTTGATCGCTGTCCTTGTGGCGCGCGATGCGTGGCTGGGTTTCGATATCCGGCGTTCGGGCGTGGCTGCGAACACGAAGCGGCTGACCGCGTATGCCTCGCTGGCCGCGCACGGCAGTTTGCGGCGGGCGTTCGATTTTTGCGGCCTCGGAAGCGACGCCCTGCGGCTGGTTCCGGTGGATGCGCAGCATCGGATCAACCTGGCGGCACTGGGCCGCATGATCCAGTCCGATCGCGATGGCGGGTACACGCCGTTTCTGATCGTTGGCACGGCGGGTACGGTTGACACCGGCGCTATCGACGATCTGGATGGTCTGGCGGTAATCGCGAGCGAGCAGCGCATGTGGCTGCACGTGGACGGCGCGTACGGCGCGCTCGGAATTCTGTCGACCGAAATTGCACCTCGCCTGGCCGGCATTGAGGCCGCCGATTCGCTGGCTTTCGATTTTCACAAGTGGGGGCAGGTCCCTTACGACGCCGGGTTCGTGCTGGTGCGCGATGGCGAGGCGCACCGCAAAGCCTTCGCATCGCAGGCCGCCTATCTGGAGCGTGAGGCCCGCGGTCTGGCTGCCGGGTCGCCTTGGCCATGCGATTTGGGGCCGGATCTTTCGCGAGGCTTCCGGGCGCTGAAGACATGGTTCACGCTGAAGGTTTATGGCTTGGAAGCGCTGGGACAGACCATTGGGCGGACCTGCCAGCTGGCGCGCTATCTCGAGCAGCGGATCGCGGAGTCGAAAGAGCTGGAGCTGCTGGCGCCCGTGTCGCTCAATATCGTTTGCTTTCGCTATCGATGTCCAGAGGCGGACCGGGTGAACGCGCGCATCGTGGTAGACCTTCAGGAATCGGGCCTGGCCGCGCCGTCCACGACCAGAATTAATGGCGAAGTGGCGATTCGGGCGGCGATTACCAATCATCGAACGGGCCGTGCGGACATCGACGCGCTGGTGAACGCAACGCTGGAGATGGGGCGCGCCATCGGGCGCCAGCTGGTTCGAGCGGGCAGTGAAGAACCCGAATTGGAGGCGGCGTACCGTGAGTAATTGGCAGCCGGCGGTACTGCGCAAGGAAGCGCTGTGCGAGGTGGAAGCGCGCATCAAACTGGATCACGAATCCATCGCGCTGCGTTTCGAGCGTGCCTGTCTATTAAACGAGATGGGGCGGATCGAAGACGCCAAGCAGGCCTATCTCGACGTGCTGACTCGACGCCCGGGGCATGTAGGCGCACTGAACAATTTAGGCACGCTGCTGTACTTCACCGGATATCGGGCGGCGGCGCGTAGCGCTTATGCCGAAGCCATCCGGCAGCATCCCGATCAGCCGATGGCGCACGTGAATCTGGGGAATCTTTTTCTGGAGTCGGGCGAATTGGCGGCGGCCCGAGAACACTATGAAGCGGCGTTGTCGATCGATTCCGGATTCGCCGAGGCTCACCAGGGGCTGGGGAATTTGCTGGCCGAGCTGGGGCACGAGGAAGCGGCGGCTCAGCACCAACGTTTGGGCAACAGAGATCGGCGGCCCACGGAGCTACCCTATCGCGGGGAGGCTGAGCCGGTTTCGCTGCTGCTGCTGACATCCGGACGCCGGGGCGATGTTCCCATCCGGCATTTATTGGACGACAAAGTATTCCGGACGTTTGTCGTGCTGCCGAACGTCTATGATCCCGACGCGCCGCTCCCCGGGCATCAACTGGTGTTCAATGCCATCGGCGACGCCGATCTTTGCAATCAGGCGCTGGACCGGGCCGTGACCCTGATGGATCGAACGTTTGCTCCCGTCATCAATGCGCCGGCGGCGGTTCTGCGGACCGGGCGGGCGGCGAATGCACGCAGGCTGGCGGAGGTGCCGGGCGTGGTGGCGCCGGTGATCGCGAACTTGTCGCGCGCGACATTGGCGGGCGCCGACGCATGCGATGCTCTGGCGCGTAAAGGGTTGGAATTTCCGCTGCTGCTGCGCGCACCCGGGTTTCACAACGGCCAGCACTTCGTGTTTGTCGAGAGCGCCGACGGGCTGGCGGCTGCGCTGACTGAGATTCCGGGGGATGAATTGACGGCGATCCAATACCTGGATGCTCGCGGATCCGACGGACGCCATCGCAAGTATCGAGTGATGATGATCGGCGGCTGGCTCTATCCGCTACACTTGGCGATTTCGCCGACCTGGAAAATCCACTATGTCACCGCCGACATGGCGGAGAACGCCGAACATCGTGCCGAAGAAGCCAGGTTTTTAGAGGACATGCCGGGTGTGCTGGGCCCACGCGCGATGGGGGCTCTGACGGAGATACAGGATGTCCTGGGGCTCGATTATGCGGGCATCGATTTTGGCTTAAATGCCGCCGGCGACATTCTGCTGTTTGAGGCCAACGCGACCATGACGGTACTGCCGCCCGAGCGGGATCGCCGCTGGGACTATCGGCGGTCCGCGGTGCAGCGCATTGAAGACGCGGTACGGAAGATGCTGATGGATAAGGCCGGGCTGCAAACTAGTGGCCCCAAGGCTACGATATACTGGCAGCCAGTTCAAGAACTGGAGACCAGGAAATGTTCTACCGCTTAATTCCTTTCGTCATCGTCGCTGCTGCTTTCGCGCAGCAGGCACCCGCACAACAGTCTCAGCAACTCACGCCGGCGCAGGTCCGTTTGGGAGAACGCGCTCCACTGGCGCAAGCGCCGCTGTTTTTCCGCGAAGAATGGAAAACGGTGCCTGGCGCAGGCGAGCATGGCGTCACGCAAGAGTCGGTTTGGAATCCGCGCCTGGAGCTGAAACTGTACGGCGCCTCGTCCAAAGAGATTCAGGAGACGGGAAAGCTGGGCGATCCCAACAATCCGCCGCATGTCTGGAGCGGTCTATGCACGTCACCTTGTGCGGTCGCGCTCAGAGATAAGAACGACCTGGTCGATCTCACTGGACTCGCCAAGATCCGCTGGGTGACCAAGGTTTCCGGATTCCACCAGGTGCATCCGATCGTCAAGCTGGCGGACGGAACATGGCTGGTGGGCGATCACGCCGACGGTTCCACCGTCGATTGGCTTCAGAACGAGTTTTCGATCTCGGAAGTGCGCTGGATGAAGCTGGACATCGACAAAGTGGTCACCAAAGGCAACTGGGTGGAACATCCGGATCTCAGCAAAGTGGATGAGGTCGGTTTCACGGACCTGCTGCCGGGGAGCGGACACGGTCCCGGTGGATGGTCCGACGTCGCGGCATTCGAAGTGTACGGCAAAGCCGTGAAGCGCGACGGCGGAGCCACCACGTCGTCCCGATAGTTCCGGGGCTGGTTCGTCACCGTGGCCGGGATGTCACCGTGGAGGAACGGTTCCCACCGGCTGGGATGTGAACTGATTGAGCTGGATATTGCGCGCCTCAAAATCGCGCCGAAGATGCGTCAGCGGTTCTTCCACAATGATGGTCACGTCACGCACGTTGGGCGCGGGTCCGGACGCGTAGGCCGACGCCCAGCGGGTCTCAATACGATCGATACTCAAACTGGCGGGGAATGGCGAGTAAGAGACAAACTGCACAAACGAATTGGCGTTTGTGTGCCCTAGTTTCGCGTAGACCAGGCGCGCGGGCCAGCGAAATGCCGACCGGCAGTACACGTCCCACTCGGCCTTCACCACATCGATATAGCATTGCAGACCATCCAGCGCGTTGGTTGGCTCATTGGTGAGCGGAACGGTTTGCGATCGAGCATTGCCGAACAGCGTGAAATACAGCGATGCTTGGACTGTCAGAGGCTGGCCACGCTCCCGTTGAAAGAACGCTGGATCGATTGAGCATTGCGCGTAAATGATGGCGGCGCCCGGCGCAGAAGTTACCCGTCGCAGGTCGGGGCAATCGAGTGCGTTCAAGCTTGTAGCACTGCCGTCCGGACTTTGGAGCGAAATGCTGAAGGCATCGGATTGAATTTCGGTTCCCTCCGGGATACCACTCACGGATATCGGAAAAGACAGCGTTACCTTCGATGCAGGGCGGTGAACCAACGCAGCTGCCCGGAACGTTGATCCAGCGCGATTCGTATTGAGGAACCGAGCGAGGGCGCCTTGGAGAAGTACGACTCGGCGGCCAGCGGGAGGGTCCACGGCATCACCACAAATGCGAGCGCGCCGGCCGCGATTCCTCCGAGCGCGAACCAACGGCTGAATAACGTGCGGCGGCTCTTGTATTGGACCAAAAGCACGGGAATGGAAATGGCGGTCAGCACCACGAATGCAATAGAGCTGCGCATCCAGTCCACGCCGAGGAGGCGCGCCGCGATGGAGGGCAGCAGCAGTTCCGAGATGCCGAGCGCGGCGGCGAATACGATCAACTGCGAAAAGACGAAGGGCACCATCCCGGAAGCAAGGGCTGCAAGCGCGGCGAAGGGCAGCGAGACAAAGGCGAACAATAAGACTTGCGACCAGAGCAGCCCCGGCAGGCTGGAGGCAAGCGGAAAGCGATCGGCGATCAGAATATAAAGATCGGCCAGCAAGATGGGCAGATTCACGAATACCGCGATGAACAGAAGTTTCGCGCCCAGCAGGCTTCGCCAGCGAAAGGGACGAGTGATCCAGAATTGGCAATCGCCTGGAATGGCCTCGGCGAAGATCACGCGGCCAATGAGAAAGGCCGCCATAGCAGCCAGCGCCAAACCAGAAGCCCGGATGGCGTCCGGTCCGTGCATGGCGCCGTATAGGAACGCAATCAGCAGAATGAGCGCGATCTCGCGCCTCAGATGGCGCACGTCTTTCTTGAAAATATGCAGGGCCTGGTGCATCGCAGATTCTCCCTAAGCCGCTTTCGACCTGTCGCGCGCAAGCGTGACAAAGATGGCGCGCAATGGCATGGGATGCGCGGAGATATTGCGAACGTCGCCAAACAGGCAGCGGATTTCGCCGGCGGTACGCTCGGCGTCAAAGTGGGTCTCAACAAAACGGACCAGTGCGGGCGCCGTTTCAGGACGCAGCCAGTGGGCCGGCCACGGGCGGTCGAGCGGAAGCAGCGGCGGCGAATCCACCACCACCTCCACCTCGCGGAAGCGCGCGGTGAGTGAGGTCATTTCTTCGGAGAACTGCAGACGGCCACGGTCCAGATAACCGATGTGGCTGGCGAAGCTCTCGATCTCGCCTAGATCGTGCGACGAGAGCAGGATGGTGGTTTCTCCGGCGCTCTCGATCAGCCCGTCGATCAGGTCTTCGCGCACCAGCGGATCCAGGCCGCTGAACGGTTCGTCCATGATGAGCAGTTTCGGACGATACGCGAGCGCTGAGGCGAGAGCGGCCTTCATTCGCATGCCGCGCGAAAGATGGCGAAGCTGGCGGCCGAGCGGCAGATCAAATTGGCGGATCAGTTGTGCGGCGCGGGCGTCGTCCCAGGTTGGGTAGAAGGGTCTAAGATACGCGAGCAGATACTCCACCGTCATCCATTCGGGCAGCTCTTGATTTTCCGAGACGTATCCGATATGAGCGAGTTCTAAGGAGCCGAGCGCGCGCGAATCAGTGCCGAGCACTTGGACGTGCCCGGAGCTGGGGCGCAGAATGTTCATCAAAATCTTGATGGTGGTGGTTTTGCCCGCGCCATTGGGACCAGCCAGTCCGAACACACTGCCTTGGGGCACCGAAAGATTCAGACCGTCGAGCACCGGCACGCTGCGAAAGCGCTTGACTATATCGATGGCGCGGACGATGTCGTTCATTCGTTCCTCCTCGATCCCGTCAGCGGCGATGTTCCCTCCAACCGGACCCAATGCCGCGCGACGGCGTCCGTGATTTCCTCCAGATCCAGCCCGAGCCGCTTGGCTTCGACCACCAGTTGTTCAACCTCTTTCTTCAACAGCGCGCCGCGTTCGGCGGCTGTAGAGGCCGGCAACTCAGCCACCACCGTGCCAAGGCCCGGACGCACTTCGATCAGGCCCTCGGAAACAAGCTGCGTCACCACTTTGTGCGCGGTGTTGGGATTGATTTTGAGGGCTTTGCTCAAAACGCGGATGGAGGGGAACGGATCGCCGGGGCGCATTTGGCCGGAGATTACGGCCTTTTTCGCGGCGTAGACCACCTGTTCGTAGAGCGAGATGCCGGACTCGAAGGAGAGGCGGAACGGGATCACGTGTGTACTATAACAGATAATACAGTACTGTCAAGGCGTATTATTGTCATGTGAAAAAGACCGGGCTGTTCCTTATCGCGATGACCCTGCCACTCGCGGCTTTCGCGGCCGACAACTGCGCCGGCTCGCGCGACCTGCGCCTGGTGAACGGCAAGATCGTCACCATGGACGCGCGAAATTCTGTCTTGTCTTCTGTCACGATCCAGGACGGGCGCTTCGATTTTTCCGGCGGCAAGCTCAGCCCCTGTACCAAGACCATCAACCTGCATGGCCGGACGGCTGTGCCCGGCCTAATCGACAATCACAATCACATCGTGCTGCTCGGCATCCGCCCCGGCTATGACACGCGGCTGGAAACAGCGGCTTCCATCCAGGATATCCAGGCAGCCATCGCGGTGCGCGCGAAATCGGTGCCGGCTGGGAAATTCATCACGGCCATGGGCGGATGGAACCCGGCGCAATTCGCCGAAAAACGGCTGCCGACGCTAGCGGAGTTGGACGCCGCCTCGTCCGATCATCCGGTGCTGCTGTTCTTATCGTTCACCGGCCCCGCGGCGACCAACAGTTTGGGCAAAGCATTTTTCGCGGGTAAGGGCATTGAAGTCAGCCCCACCGGCACCATCGCGGCGAATGCGCCATCGCTCGCGGCCTTGAACGCCCTGCGCTCTATACAAACGTTCGAAGATAAGACGCGCGGGACCATGGATGCACTCGCCTATTCAGCCAGCGTCGGAGTTACCACCGATGTCGACATGGGTGCGTTCGTGATTCCCGGACTGCCCGATATTCAAGATTCGTTCGTGTTCGACGGACTGGCGAGCGCCGATCCGTTTCACATGTACGATGCGGTGCTGGGGCTGCATCGCGAGAAGAAGATGACAGCGCGGCTACGCATTTTCTTCCTCAGCATGGATACCCAGCCCAATATTCCGCTGTTAAGCGAACGCCTGCGGAACGCTTTCGACGGCTTCGGCGACGATATGCTGCGAATCTCGGGAATCGGGGAGTTTGCAACCGTGTGGCCGCTGTTCGGGAAGGTGACGCCGCCGGCCAATTACGAAGCGGCGCTGCAACTGGTGGCCAAACAAGCTTGGCCGTTCCAGCAGCATAGCTTGTCGCTGGCCGAGGACCAACTGACCGCCAGCACGTTTGAAAAGGTGAACGCCGTTACGCCCATCGCGAATTTGCGATGGTCCATCGCGCACGTTCCTCACATCGATGAACAGACGGTGAATCGCTTCAAAGCACTGGGCGCCGGCGTCGCGGTGCATCCCTTTGAATATCTCGCCGACGCTGTAGGCGCAGGACCGCCCCTGCGCATGATCGTCGACAGCGGAATTCACGTGGGGGCGGGATCGGACTCGGCGCAAATTTCCACGCTCGATCCCTGGCTGATGATTTACTACATGGTGACTGGAAAGAATGCGGCGGGTGTTTTGACCAACGGCGGTCAAACCGTCACTCGAAAGGAAGCGCTACGGCTTTACACCGCGGACAACGGATGGTTTTTTCGAGAAGAAGATCGCCTGGGATCGATGGAGCCGGGCAAGCTCGGCGATGTAGTGGTGCTCAGCGACGATTTCCTCGATCCCGCGAAGGTACCCGACGAAGCCATCAAGCGCATCAATTCGATGCTGACCGTGGTGGGGGGCCAGGTGGTCTACGACAGGCTCAACTGACTGCCTTCATTGGACGCCGAGTGAGAAACCGCTGCGCCTTTTGGCCGCCTGCCGACGCGAATGCCTAACCAGAACATCGCGCAGAGGCCGCCGAGCATCACCGTGACGGCCAGGTTCGGTAAGATCGGCACGTAAAGGAAAAAACCTCCCAGGCTCCCAACCAGCGCAAGTGAAAGAAGAATAAATACGCAGCGTTCGATCATACCAGCAGCCTTGCAATTGACTGCCCACAAATTGATGGACGCCCCGCGGTTTGGCCATTGAGATGCTCCCCGATTCGCGAAGGTTGAGGTGAGGCAATGAAAAACTACTTATTATACGGTTCGATGGTAATGTTACTTGGCGGCATGGCCGCATCTGCTCAGGAAAAAAGTGCCAACGGGACGATTGCGCCGAACAGTTTCGCGGCGCAATCAACATCCTATTCGGCGAATGACATTCAAGTTGTTGGAACGATCAATAACGGCGAGACCAGCAAGGCTGAGTCCGTGGGCACAGCGAAGTATCAAGCTTTCGTGTTCGAGGGGAACGGACACGATCGGGTTGCAGTAACCGTGACCGGAGGCAAAGCTTACGTGGCTTTGGCCGATTCCACGCTAACTCCGATCGCCGGCGGCGTGGGGCGGCTCGACGTGTCGCTTCCTTATCACGGCCCCGATACGGAAGCGTTTTATATTTTGGTGAGAAGCCTTAGCAGCCCATCGGCGCGCCTGGCCGTCCATCTGCAGAAAACTTCCGCCACTTCCACCCAACCTTCAGACGCTACGCGCTAACGGCGTGGGGCTCGTCCTTGCTCGGAAATACCCGGCCCAACAAAGCCGTGAAGCGGGGGTCTTGGCGGAGGTTATCCAGCCGGGGATCGACACGAAGGGCGAAGAGGGCCGGCGCTTTTTCGTGATACGCCCGCTCTAATTCTTGGAAGGCCTGATCGGTATCGCCGAGAGCATCCATGAGCACGGCCATAAAGTAGGCATCGACATATTGGGTCTTCCGAATCTGGACCAATTCCGCCAGGATCGCAGTGGCTTCTTTGCGGCGCCCGTGTTTCGCCATGCATGCAGCTTCTACGGCCCGTAGCCACGGCAGATCCGGAGACATGATTGCGGCCAGCCTGTACTGCTCCAAAGCTTGGCTCGACTTTCCGCTTCGTTCGAGCGCCTCGCCATAAAAGAGTCGGCCCAAGTACAGATAGGGGTGGAGTTCCAGGGCCTTCTTTCCGCAAGCCACGGCGGACTCGAATTCTCGCCGGAAAAAACGGACCAGGATCTCATTGGCCGGAACGGTGGGCCACAGGGAATGGGTGGCACGTGCCCGCAACAAAATGTTTAACGCATCGTCCAGCCGGCCCAGGCTCACGTAGAGCATGGTCAGGCGGACGTAAACCTCGGGCGATTCCGGGCTCTCCTGCTGGGCCTGGAGCAGTTCGGTTTCCGCCTCTTCGAGTTTGTGTTCGAACAGGTGCAAACCGTGCGCGCGATCGGCGCGCCGCTCGGGCGTTAGTCCGCACAGCTCCACGGCTCGCCGGTGGGCTTGCTGGAATCCGTTGTACATCTCGCGAGGCATACGCATTCCATAGGTCCCCAGCAGCAGATAGCACAGTGAAATGCCTTCAAAGGCGCGGAAATCGGAGGGATTCTCGATGGCGGCTTGTTGGAAACAGTCCAGCGCCTTCTCGAATCCTTCGCGCGTGCGGCGGGTCCAGAAGTGCCAGCCCTGCTTGACCATGTCGTCGGAATGGGGCACATCCAGCCGGTAACCCAGTTTGGGCCGATAGCTGATCCAAAGGCCGAACTCCCCCAGCGTCTTCTTCACTTCGCCAATAGTCACGGCCACGGTGTGCTTGGAGACCAGGTTGCCGTCCCAGGCTTGATTGATCATTTGCGCGTATCCGACATAGCGGCCGCGATTGTGGATGAGAGCCTTCAGGGCATGGAACGCCTGTGGCCGGAGCTCCAGCTCGTGGCCGTCTCTCAACAACGTCGTGGTTATTGTATCTAGCCGAAACGGCCCGAACGTTATTTGTTCCATCTAGCGCCTTCCCGTTACAGACATTGCCGCGCTTTTGACTTCAGTTCAGCGAATTATATCACAGATCGGTTTGGCGGAGGACGCGATTGGAACGGGAGTACCGAGGCTCAAGACCAGGCGGGCTAGCCGCGGGTACCAAGAGTCCTGCCATATCACAAACAATACTTGCACCCAACGGTCTGGGCCGCTCTGAAACATTGATATGCGATTGTGTTTTAGGCGGCGACTGCTGGGTTTTGACGAGGCCTGCCGCAAAATTTGCCGCTGTTTTGATTTCCTCGCCGTGAAATCTCGCATACAATCCCATTAATGGAGCGATGGGGTGCATGCAAGTGTGCTTGGGGTGACTCGGCAAGACGGCCTGCGTTTTAAGGTCCCGGACCACATCTATCCAACTTGGTTCCAGCAAGATCTTTAGGAGATTATGAAAAACACGACTTTGCTTCGTTCGCAAGTCATTGCCGTGCTGGCTGTGACTGTGTTGCTGGCTTTGTTTGTCCCGGCGATGATGGCCCAGTCAGCCGGAACCTCGGGCCTCGCCGGCACGATTACCGATCCCACGGGCGCCGCCATTCCGAACGTGACCGTTACGGCCACGCACACTAGCACGGGCCAGACGCGCACTGCGACTACCGGCTCCGATGGACAATACAAGTTTTCACTGTTGCAGCCCGGCGACTACAAAGTCCGGTTCTCGGCGAGCGGATTCAAGATCGCAGAGGTCTCGTCGGTGACGCTGAACGTGACCGAAACGCCGGAGTTGAACCGCACCCTTGAGGTCGGCGCACAATCCGAGCAGATCACCGTGGAAGCTTCGGCCGAAACATTGCAGACGCAGAGTTCCACGCTGGGAACTACGGTGGATTCGAAAGCGGTCACCGAGTTACCCCTCAGCAATCGCAACTACACCCAGATTGTCGGTCTCTCAGCGGGCGTGAACGGCAGCGTCAATAACGCGACTACGTTCGGAAAGGCCACGCAGGATTTCAGCGTGAATGGCGCCGATCCCGGCCAGAACAACTTCCAGATGGACGGAGTGGCCATCAACAACAGCGCTAACAGCGGGAGTTCCAACGATTCCGGCATCTACGCCGGGATCGGGATTCCGAACCCGGACGCGATCCAGGAATTCAAGATCCAGACCTCGACATACGATGCCAGCTACGGGCGGAACCCCGGCGCCAACGTCAACGTGATTACCAAGAGCGGGACCAACGCGTTTCATGGCGGCGTTTGGGAGTTCTTGCGCAATGAGGATATGAACGCCAATTCGTTTTTCGACAACGCCGACGGCGGCGGGCACCAGCAAATTCTGCGCCAGAACCAGTTCGGCGGCGACATCGGCGGACCGATCAAGAAAAACAAAATATTCATATTTGGCGACTATCAGGAGACCCGCCAGCTCAACGGCGTGGCCGGCCAGGGCGCCAGTTCATTCTTTGAGCCTCCGGTTCCGGCGGGTGATCGCTCCACGCCAGGCTGGCTGGCCGCGTTTGGAGCAGCCAATTGCCCGGCGAACCATCCCGGGAACCCGGCCTACTCGACGGCATTCGCCTTTGCCGGGCAGATGCAGGTGGCCTGCGACGGATCCAATATCAGCCCGGTGTCGCTGGCGATGATGAATCTGAAGCTTCCCAACGGCAATTACTACATTCCGACCAATACCACAGGCACGTATCAAAGCGCCTTCCTGAGCAGCCCGGCTGTATACCACGAGCACCAGTTGATCACGAACTTGGATTATTTGATTAACAGCAAGAACACCTTCTCGGCCAAGTATTTCTACACGCAGGATCCGCAGCTTGCTCCGTTCAATGGATCTGCCTTCACACCCGGCGGTGACCCGCTAGGTACTCCGGAAAGTAACTACTACTCCAATACGGATGCCGTTCTGCGGCTCACGTCGATTATCACCAACACGATCGTGAATGAAGCTCGCGTCTCCTTTCAACGCAACAACGCAGTTGGGAGCGATACCACTCCAGGAACACCGCAGGGGGTTGGCCAGACGCCCATCGTTCCCACGGAGAACGAGCTGCCGGTTACGATCATCTCCGGAGCATTCAACATGTTCGGAACCCTGGCGCCCGATGTCAGCCCCACCAATCAATTGCAAATTGCCGACCAGCTTTCCTGGTCGCACGGCAAGCACACCATTCGCGCCGGCTTCGAAGTGGAAGGCACTCGCTGGCCGATTTCCTTCATGGGTCTTGAGAGAGGCTTCCTGTTCTACCTGTCCTTCTCCGATTGGCTGATCGGACGAGGAGGGTGCGCCCCAGGCGACGCCACGTGCAACCCTGCAAATCCGGGCAATACCACTGGGTCGATTTTCGGCGATCTCACCGCATGTTTGTTCTGCGTGCGCAGCGGACCCACCGGTATCATTCACAACTATGGGGAGCACAATTACAGCGGCTTCGTGCAGGACGATTACAAGGCCAGTTCGCGGCTGACCATCAACCTGGGCGTTCGCTGGGAATTCGACGGTACGTACAACGACAAATACGGAAACCTCACCAACGTCTGGCCCAACTTGATGGGTACGGTACAGGCACCCACCGCGCCTTCGACCTCCGGACCTGGTCTAGTTGGATACGTGGTGCCCAACAATTTTGTCGCTCACTACGGACAACCCCCGGCGGGAGTCACCATCAATTCCAACGGCACGCCCATCTCGAGCCATCCTCCGCTGAGCAACTTCGCTCCGCGCATTGGATTTGCGTGGCAGCCTACGGATAAAGGGCATTTAGTAATACGAGGTGGGTTCGGCCTCTTTTACGACCGCATCGCCGGGGACCGGTTCGTGCACGGCCTGGAACAAGGCTATCCCTACTCCATCACGTTGGATTACCCGGGGCCAATCAATACGTACAGCAACGTGAATCCCTATCCAACCACGCCGCTTAGCTTCCCTGCTCGCTGGTACAACACCGCCACCCTCACCGGCTCTGCCCTGGATCAGGCGTTCCTGGATCCGGACATCCATACGCCGCTGGTCCGCCAGTACAATATCAACATTCAATATGAATTCGCGCCCAAATGGATACTGGAAGTTGGATATGTGGGATCCAGCGGAATCAACCTGGTGGATACGTACCACTTGTACAATATCGCCGGGCTGGCAAGCCCGAGCAATCCGATCAACGGCATAACCACCAACACGATTGCGAACATCGATGCCCGAGTACAGTATCTGGGCTACATATCAGGGGGCTTGACGGGCACCGCATTTGATGGCAAGTCGAACTACAACAGCGTCCAGGTGACAGTCCGGAAGCAATTCTCCCACGGCTTCACTATGCAGGGATCGTATACCTGGAGCAAGGATCTGGGCGATTTGCAAACTGGACCCAACCCGAATTCCGGGAACAGCGGTGACCCCACTAATCTCGCCCAGCAGTATGGGCCGGTTTATTTCAGTCATCCTCAGCGGTTCATCCTCAACTACGCCTATGATCTACCCTTCGGCAAACACGACGGCGCCTTGGGATATCTGCTAGGCGGATGGAATATAGGCGGTGTCACCACAGTTCAGGATGGCACTCCGCTGACCATCAACGACGCTACCGGCGGAACGATTTACGGCGCCGGCGTTTCCCGCGCCCAGATGTGCCCGGGAGCCACCTATGCTACCGCGGCGACCCCGGGAGGGATCGAGGCGAGACTGGGCGGCTCCAGCGGCGGTCCTGGGTACATCAACATAAACGCGTTTTGCAGCGCGGATCTGCCGCAGATCGGAAACGGGACCGGCTATGGAAATTCCGGAGTCGGCATCCTTCTGGGCCCTGGCAATTTCAACTTCGATGTTTCTCTGATTAAGACCACGCGGTTCAAGGAGCGGCAGGCGATCATATTCCGGGCGGAAGCCTTCAACCTCTTCAATCACCCGCAGTTTGGCAACCCGGGGGGAATTGCCACATCAACGCCGCAGGGTTTCGGCGTAATCAATACCACCACGGTGAACCCGAGGGTCATGCAACTCGCTTTGAAGTACCTTTTCTAGCTTTTCACATCTAAAGTTGGCCGTGGTTTAGTCGCCACGGCCAACTTAGAAAATCCAACCGCGAAATCCCAGCCATCCACTTTGCTCGGATGATATACTGCACACTTCATGCGCAGGTGTTGGATTTTTCTGCTCCCCGCCCTAGGCACGTTCCTCGGGGTCGCTCTGCTCCCGGCCGCTTTTGCTCAGTCCTCCAAAATCGCTCCAGGGGACTGGCCCAATTACGCCCGCGATCTCGCTGGCACTAAGTATTCGCCCCTCGATCAAATCACGCCCAAGAACGTCAATAAGCTCGCTCCGGCCTGGACTTACACTCTGCGGGCCGAGCCGCCGCGCGCGGTGAGTGCTACTTCGGACGACCCCTTTGCTATACCAGGCGCGGCGCGTGTGACTACGTCAGCCGCCACGCCCATTGTTGTCAAAGGCGTCATGTACTTGCCCGAAGGCAGTCGCGTAGTGGCTCTGGATGCAGTGACGGGCGCCGAAATTTGGAGCTACGCTTTGCCAGCCGGCATGGCATCGCAACGCGGCGTTGCCTACTGGCCGGGCGATAAACAGAATCCGCCGCGCGTGCTGTTTACCGCGGGCCGCAAGCTCATCGCGCTGAATGCGACCACCGGCAAAATCGATCCCGGATTCGGCAACGAAGGCGAAGTGGACATGGTGGTGCCGTACTCGGGCGTCCCGACGATCTATAAGAACGTGGCGATGATCGGCGCCACCGTTGGCGAAGTCCCAGAGGGTCCGGCCGGCGATTCGCGTGCCTACGATGCCCGCACCGGTGCGAAGCTGTGGGATTTTCATTCGGTCCCGCGCCCAGGCGAGGTGGGTCACGAAACCTGGCTCGATGACGGCTGGAAGGGCCGCTCCGGCGTGAATGTCTGGGGCTGGTACATGACCGTGGATGAAGTGCGCGGCATCGTGTACATGACGTTCGGCGGTCCCGCCGCGAATTACTGGGGAGGCGATCGTCCCGGCAATAACCTGTTCGCCAATTCCGTGGTCGCCGTGGATGCGGTCACGGGCAAGTACAAGTGGCATTTTCAAACCATCCATCATGACCTTTGGGATTCCGACCTGCCGCCGGCGCCCAGCTTGATCGATATCGTCAAAGACGGTAAAAAGATTCCGGCGCTGGCGCAAATCGGGAAGGCCGGGTGGATGTTCATTCTCGATCGCACCAACGGGAAGCCAGTGTTCGGAGTCGAAGAGCGTCCGGTTCCCAAAGGTGACGTGCCGGGCGAATGGTATTCTCCCACGCAGCCGTTTCCGTTGAAGCCGCCGCCGCAGGCGCGCGTGAGTTTCAAGCCCGAAGATATCGTCACAGCCGAAGACACCACGCCCGAACACGCCAAAGCCTGCCGCGAAGTCTACGAGAAAAACGGCGGATTTTACAACGCTGGTCCGTTCACAGCGTGGCTGTTCCACAAAGACGGCGACCCGCCCAAGAGCAGCATCCAATTTCCAGGGGGGACCGGCGGCGTAAATTGGGGTGGGACGGCGGCGGATCCGAGAACCGGCTACGTCTTTTTGAACACGCACGATGGAGCGTTGACGGGATGGATCGAGAAAAAGAAACCGGGCGGAAACTACGGCCGAGGCACTGAAGGCTCCAACCAGCCTTACGATCGCGCCAGCGTGGACGGACCGGGACCCTACCATGGATTCAGCGCTACGGCGAAGGATGCGAGCGGCCACGTCCTGGGAACCTGGCCCTGCCAAAAACCACCGTGGGCGCGACTGGTTGCTGTCAACGCGAACACGGGGGACATTGCGTGGCAATCGCCGCTCGGCTTGGTGGAAGGGTTGCCGGACGGCAAGCAGAATGCGGGGCAGAGCGGGAGCGCCGGTCCGCTGGCAACCGGCGGAGGCTTGGTGTTTATCGGGGCCACCAACGATCGCCGTTTCCGCGCTTTCGACTCCAAGACCGGCCAGGAATTGTGGGCCGGAAAGCTGTCCAAAACCGCGAATGCAAATCCGATGACGTATCAGGGCAAGAACGGCAAGCAATACGTGGCCATTATGGCGACGGATTCACTGGTCGTATTCTCGTTGCCGTAAAACACTCCCTGCGGTCGCGGCTCAGTAACGCGCCGCGCGCCAAGCAAAGCGGTTAGCGCCAGGCCTGCAAGCGCGCGGTAATATCGGTCTTCCACTGCTCGTAATCATCACCCATGCGGGCGCGCGCGGCTTCGGGTAGATGCTCGAGCGCGTATTCGATGGAAGGAGGCTGCGCGTCGGCCAAGACTCCGAACCCCAGCGCGTCGGCCAGACGGTCCGCGCATTGCACCAGGTGCACCATGCGGAAGGAATCGTGATCCAGTTGCCGATGATGACCGGCGATAATGTCTTCCAGCTCCGGCGGGAACGGCAGCTGCTGAATCAGCCACGAACCGGCCTCGCAATGATCGAGGTCGAACAGCTCACGTTCCACCATCAGGAGATCGAACTTCTGCTCGCCGGAAACAGCCAGCAGGTTGGCATAGGGCTCGGGATACTTCACCAGCAGCGCCAGCCGTCCGATATCGCGCAGCAGCCCGGCCACGTAAGCAAAATCGGCGTCCATCCTGGCCGCGCGCGCCAGCTTTTCAGACAACAGCGCGACGGCCAGACAATTCTGCCAGCACAGCCGCAGAGCCTTGATGCTTAGCGCCGGAGTGACGAAATCCTCCAAGGCGCGCGTGAAAGTGATGGCCTTCACGCGATCCAATCCCAGCAGGATAATGGCGTGCGAGATGGTCCTCACCTGCCGCTGCAGCGCAAACAGCGGCGAATTGGCGAGCTGCAACACGCGCGTTGCAAACACCGGCTCGGCGGCAATCAGCTTGCCCACTTCGTGAATGTCGACGTCCTCTTTCGACACAGTCGCCATCAATCGTTTGGCCACCCAAGGAAACGGCGGCAGCTCATCCAAGGCCCAGGGCGTATGTTTTACGGGAGTTTCGGGAGTTTCCTGAGCGGGCTCAGTTTGAAGTTCGGTCATACTTCTCCTTGCTGGCGGGAGGCCCCGTGCTTCGTTCGTGTCGGCCTGTCCCTCCGGAATTGCTTATCGACCAATAGCCGGGCGAGCTTGAGGAACTTGAGCCTCAGAGATCGGCCCGTTCCGGACGATGAGACATGAGATGCAAAATGTGATTGATTCGCCCGCTGAAGCGGACGTCCGCTTTCTGGGTTACCGTTTGGAGGTGATCAGCCGCTGGGCGCCCTCGCCGCGTAAAGTGGCAGCCGCCGAAGCCATCTCACAACGCCTTACCTCTATCGCACGGTGCGCGCTGGCGCGTCCCGATATCGCTGACCTGCTCCATTTAAGTTGCCGGCTATTGGACGATTTCTTTGCCGCCGACCGCAATCCGCCCGCCCATCCGTGACGCTACCGCCCCACGCCGGGCTTCCAACAGGAATATAATCAGACGCGAATCGAAAGGCGGCTATGCATTCAAGACTGCGTGCTTGTCTTGCGGCGGCAATGCTGTTCTCCTGGCCACTCGTCGCGCAATGGAAAAATCTTCCGTCGAAAGGCGTTCCCAAAACCTCGGACGGCAAAGTCAATCTTTCGGCGCCCGCGCCCCGCAGCCCGGATGGCCATCCCGATCTCTCGGGTATCTGGGAGCCGAGCGCCAACAAGTATCTCCGCGATATCGCGGCCGACCAGAAGCCCGGCGACGTTCCCTTCCAGCCCTGGGCGAAGGCGCTGTATGACCAGCGAACCGACGGCTCCCATTCCAGGGAAGATCCCGACGCGAACTGTCTGCCGCAAGGTGTGCCCAAGATCGACGCGGCTCCCGCGCCTTGGAAAATCGTTCAGGCGCCTGGAACCATCGTGATCGTTTATGAAGCGTTCAATCTTTGGCGGCAGGTATTTCTGGATGGCCGCGAGCTGGACCGGGACGTGAACCCAACGTGGATGGGTTATTCCACTGGTCGCTGGGATGGCGACACGCTGGTGGTGGATTCGCGCGGGTTCAACGGCAAAGCGTGGCTGGATCAGTTAGGCAAGCCATCCACGGAAGCCTTGCATGTGACCGAACGCTTCCGGCGCAAAGACTTCGGCCACATGAATCTTCAGATCACGATCGACGATCCCAAGGCGTACACCAAACCTTGGACCGTCAACGAGGAGGTGCATCTGCTGACCGACACTGAACTACTCGAGTTCATTTGCAACGAAAACAACCGGGACGTGAATCACCTGCCAGGCCAGTGAGACACGCCATCATCGAGACCGATCAGCCCAGTTCGCCGCGTTTGGCCGCTTGCATCGCGTAACCGGCCGCGCGATAAGCCAGCGCCTGGATGGTGGCCGTGGGCTGCTGCCGCGCCGCGGTGACAAAGCTGCTGCCGTCCACGATCAGCAAATTCGAAATATCGTGCGCGCGATTGTTGCGGTCTACTACCGACTGCTTGGGATCATTGCCCATCCGGCATGTGCCCATCAAATGATTCGACGGCATCATATCCGTTAGCGCGATTCCGCTGGTCCAGGTCTTCTTGGCGCCGGCAGCTTCCAGAATCTCGACTTGTTTGGTGAGGGACCACTGCATGGTGGTGACGTCATCGGGATGGTAGTCGAATGTGACGCGCATCGCGGGCAAGCCCCAGGAGTCTTTCAAATCCGGATCCAGCGAAATGCTGTTTCCGAATTGGGGCAGAGAACTGGTGTGCGCCAGCAGCGTCATGGTGTGGGTGAAATATTCCGCGAGCATCTTTTTGTATTCGGCGCCCCATTTCGGCGCGTTCGATGGCATGCCTTGGAGCGCGAAACTGGCCGGGTAATAATCGAAACGCGCGTCGATCCCCGCGCCGCCATAGAACCCGCGCTTCGGGTCTGCTCGATAATAATCGTGGATCACCCGCGTCACCTGAATTCCTTTGTATTCGTTCAAAGGATGTTCGAATAATCCCATTGCGGAGCCGCCGTTATCCCACATCAGATACTTGCCCACCATTCCGCTCGAATTGGCCAAGCCTTGGGGAAAGCGTTTCGATTTTGAGAGCAAGAGCAAGCGCGCGGTCTCAGCGCCATTGGCGCACAGGACCACCGCCTTGGCACGCTGGAAAATCTCGCGGCGATTTGCGTCGAAATAAACCGCGCCCGTCACGCGCCCGCGTGCGTCGGTCTCAAGTTTGCGCACATACGAGTTCGGACGGATCTCACAGCGCCCGGTCTTTTCGGCTACCGGGATCACCGAAACTAAAGTGCTGGACTTCGCGCGCATCTCGCACCCAAAATATTCGCAGAAGCCGCAATGTACGCACGCCGCGCGGCCTTGATAGGGTTTCGACAGGATGGCCATCGGCGCCGGATAGGGATGCAGGCCGAGCTTCTGAGCGCCGCGATCGAACAAAACACCGGAAGACTTCACAGGCATGGGCGGCAGCGGATAAGGCTTCGATCGTGGCCCCTCAAATGGGTTCGCGCCTCCCAATCCCGAGATGCCTAAATCGTATTCGGCCTTGGTGTAGTACGGTTCCAAATCGGCGTACTTGATCGGCCAATCGGCAAGGTCTGCGCCCGCCACATTGCCAAATAGACTGCGCTCCTCGAAATCGCTTTCGTGAAATCGCCAATAATTCGCGGTAAAGTGAACACTGCCGCCACCCACCTGCCGCCCGTATTGGATCGCCTTGATCGGCTGGGCTTTTTCGGATTCGTTTTTGCGATAGGTGATCGGCTGCAGCTGGGGATTGTTGGTCAGCCCTGGTTGGTAGACATACCTGATCTCATCGTGCTTGTAATCCCGCTCGGTCAGATAGGGACCCTGCTCCAGCACCACCACGCGGAAGCCCGCGGTGGACAGCTCTTTCGCCATCACGCCGCCGGCCGCGCCCGCGCCGATCACCAGAAAATCCACCGCGTGCGATGGGTGAAACGTTACGCTCATTTCTGCTCCTGGGCGTCGTAATACCCAAACGGCGGCTGGTATGCCATCCGATCGTCAAATCCGATCAGCTTCCAACCCACGCGATCGCGATTGCCGCCGTAGCTCGGGTTGCCGAGGAAGCCGTACATAGTGTGCGTGCGAAGCAGTTCGAAGAAATCAGTGGTCTCGATCGCGCGGATCAATTCGATCTGCTGATCGCTGGTGAGGGCTATTACGCTGGCCGAACCCGGGAACATTTCTCGGCGCTTCTGTTGTATCCCGGCCATACCCGTGCGATATGCGTCGCGAAGATGCGAGTCAAAGGTGAACAGGGCGCGATCGATGAAGTAGATGACCCCGGCTTCGCGCGCACCCGGGCCATCAGTCGAAGGAATAATCTGAGAGGTAATCGCCTCAATCTCTACCGCCATCGCCGGATCGAGTGTCTGAAACGGCGGGGGAGTGGACGATTGCACGGCCCCATGCGCGTGCTGCTGCGCCGCGGCGATATCGGCCAAGGCCGCAATTCCAACGCATTGCGACAGCCAGAGCCGCCGGGTGGATTGCATGATCCATCTTGCGCGATCAGGCTGCCGCTTTGCAAACGCGATCCAATATGCCGTGGTGCTGGAATACCTGACACTCATGACCGAAGATCCCAACCCTTCTGGCGCAAGCCTGGCTTCCTGATGAAAAACGACGCCAAGAAGGCTAGCGGTTAACAACCGCTCTCTGCTGGTATCCTACCCAAAGGAGATCCGACGCCATGTTCACGCGCCTTGTCCTTATGACCGCGGCTGCCACGCTCGCGCTCATCGGTCAGGACTTTGGCACGAACAAGAGAGCGCCGCATGCGCCGGCCGGTCAGCCGACGCCTCGCAGAGCCGACGGCAAACCCGATTTCTCCGGCATCTACCACGCTCCCGGCTACGGCCCGGGCGATCCGCGCAGCAAAACGGGCGAGGGCTACGCGCACAACATCGCCCGCGACATGAAGCCCGACGATGTCCCCATGCTGCCTTGGGCGGCGAAGGTTTTCAAGCAGCGCATGGAAGACGAAAGCAAGGACGATCCAGAGGGATTCTGCCTGCCCATGGGAACGCCGCGCGTTAATCCCTACCCGTGGAAAATTGTGCAAACCGACAAGCTCTTTATCATTCTTTATGAAGGCAACGTCCACAGCTATCGCCAGGTTTTTCTCGATGGCCGCCCGCATGACAAAGACGTGATCGAGACATGGTGGGGCGATTCGATTGGCCATTGGGACGGCGACACGCTGGTGGTGGACACGGTGGGAATGAACGACCGCGCGTGGCTGGATGCAGATGGTCATCCGCGCACCACCCAGGCTCACATTATCGAACGATTTGCCCGGCCGGAATTAGGCAAGATGGTGATCGATATCACCATCGACGATCCGGGCGCTTATTCCAAGCCCTGGAATGTGCATGAAGTGGCGCAGCTCGCCCCAGGCTGGGAAATCATGGAAAACATCTGCAACGAAAATCAGGATGAGCACGGCAACAATCTCGATGTGCAGCATCTAGTGGGGAAGTGAGTAGCCAGAATTCAGAATCCAGAATTCAAGAATCCAGAATTTTAGCAGGCGACCGGTCGCGGCCGTATTCTGACTTCTGAATTCTGGCTTCTGAATTCTTCTTCTGGATCTACTGCGCTTCCTCGATCACTCCGTTGAGGCCACGCGCCAAATGCAGATCCGCCCAGTGGAACTCCGTTTTCAGCATGTTCGCGATATCGTCCTTGGACTTCTTGGCCCGATTCATCTCGCGGACCCGAGCCACCAATCGAATGGTGCTCTGCCGGAAATCCGCCATCTCTTGCTTGGTGGCGATCGGTCCGTGGCCTGGAACCACGGTGTCGAAGTCCAGTTGCAGCGCCGAGCGCAGAGTACCGGGCCATTCCACGGCGCTCCCGCCGCCGGAATAGTCGATCAGCTCCGGCACGTCGTCGCCCTTGGTGAACATATCGCCGGCTGCTAAAACCCGGTCCGCCGGGAACAACACCACCATGTCGCCATTGGTATGCGAACGGCCGAAATGGTAGAGCGCTACGTTCTTTCCGCCGAGAAATATATGGGCGTGATGTTCGATCACGATGTCGGGAAGCCCCGGCTGATTCGCCACCACCATCTGCTCGCGAGCTTCCTGCGAGGCCACAATCTTCGCGTCCATGGCCTGCATCTTGGCATTGCCGCCGCTATGGTCGCCGTGATGATGTGTGTTGATGACGTACTTCACCGGCTTATTGGTAATCTTTTTCAGCTCGGCCATGATGCCGTCGTGATCGATTTCGAACTTGTCGTCCACCAGCAGCACTCCGTCGTTGGTGATTAAAGCGGTGGTGTTGCCCGGCACGAACTTGTTATGGATCACATACAGATCGTCTTTGAGCTTGATGGTGTCCAGCTTCGAGGGCTGGTTGCCGAACTGCGTGTACGCCGTGAACAAGGCGCCGCAGGCAAATACAGACGCGGATAATCGAACAACGGAGCTCTTGCGCATAAGGGAAAAGTATATCAAGTTCGCTGGAGCAAAGGACGCAACTCGCGGAGAGAGTTAAGCTTCTCAAGATTCATCGTGGTTTGGATGAGTTTGTCGCAGCGTTCAGCGCCTAGAACCGGCGTCATCAGATCGCGGCATTTGGCGACCACTTCTTCACGCGGCATCGGATTTTCAGCGGTGCCGCGTACCGCTTTCACCGTCTCTGTGAGACGAGTTCCGTCAGATAACGTTACTTCCACGATAGCTACGCGCGCGGGCAATTGACGCTCGAGCTCGACGTCCGGAACGAGATGCACTTTGGCGCGCTGCTTGAGAACCGACGCATCTTGCATGCGCGGCTTGTCGTGCGCGGCTTTGAACGACGCCGTTTTGTCGAGCAGCATCACGGCAATCATGTGCTGCATACAAATGTCCGGCATTTCGCGGTTGGTTACCAGCGCCGCTTCGCTGGTGGCGACGCGCACGGTTACCGCTTGCACTTGATCGGCGTCGAAGGGGTGGCGCTTGCGAATGAGCTCCAGTGCATCGAGCGGGGCTTGAATAGGCGAACCAACGGTCCATTTCTTGATATTGGTGCGCGTGATTTCGTAGCGTTCGCCAAGTTTCTCGATCAGCTTCGAGGCATCGGCCTGTGGCGCGTAGTCGGCCAGGAAATTGTCTTGACCTGACAAAACATCGTCGACGCCGGTAGCGCCTGCTTGCACCAGCAACGCCGCGGTGATGCCGTTGCGCGCGGGCATTCCAGCGAACAGGAATGCCTTTTCGATGTGATCCGTATCGCGCTGCCAGGTCTTAATTCCCGAAGCTTGCTGCGACGCATAGTCGATCAGCCAGCGCATCTGGCGTTCGTTCAAGCTCGCGGCGCAACCGGCAGCCGCGGCTGATCCGAAAGTTCCTGCTAGAGCGTGTGTGCTGATGTGGGTGGCGGTTTGAAAGCCGCCGACGCCGACGGTCATCGTCACGCGCGTTCCAACGTCGTAGCCGAGCGCGACAGCGCGCAGGAATCGCGATCCACTAATATTGAATTGTTCGGCCGCTGCAAGAGCCGAGGGCACAACCGAAGCGCCCGGGTGCGATTCAGACGGCGCGTGTGAATCGTCCGTTTCATCGGAGTGAGCCAGCATGGCGTTGGAGAATGCTGCTTCGATTGCTCCACACACCACGTCGGACGCCGCGACGGTGGCTACCTTCTCGGCGGAATGCTCCCGCGCGAAATGGATCGCAAAGCGGCCGGGCGCAAGGTCGGAGCCTGAGACCATGGCCGCGAAGGTGTCCAGAATATGCCGCTTGGTATGTTCGAGCGCCTCTTCTGGTAGCGCACGCTCACCGGCCTCGCTCATATAGGAGCTGAGCTTCGCCATGGTTGGACTGAGCGACGCACTTACGGCTCGAAGCGGAATAGCGACAGCAGCGGCCACGGCGCCTGCCGCGAACGATCGCCGCGTAATATTATTTGAGTTCATTTTTGAATACCACTCCGCCTTTCATGACAAATTTGATGCGCTGCATCTCCGTGATGTCGGCCAGCGGATCGCCTGCCACGGCCACCACGTCGGCGTACTTGCCCGGCTCCACGCTTCCCACCTGTTTGCCCAATTCAAAGTTGAGACTTTCGGCGGCGGAGCTGGTAGCCATTTGCAGGGCCTGCGCGGGCGTCATGCCCCATTTCACGTAGTAAGCGAACTGGAAAGCTTGGACGCCATGTCCGTTGGTATAGGCTCCGCTTCCGAACACCTCTTTCACGCCGGCCGCCACCAGCCGCTTAAAACTCAATTCAGTGAGCCGAAAGCGTGTGGTATGGCCGCCACTGGCTTTGAGGTCGCGTCCTTCCATGTCGCCGATCAAATCCCAAAGCGTCTGCATCACCGGGCGCTGGGTCCCGTCCCACAGCGGCTTCTTGAATAGACGAATGGTCTCGTCATCCAGACCCTCGGCGCCGGTGACACCGACGATCACGTGCATTGGCATATCCACGCCCGCTTCCAGACAATTGCGGAGGCCTTCTCCACCATAAGCGTGGCAGGCAACTCGCAAGCCGCGGCGATGCGCTTCATCGACGATGGCCTGGTTCTCTTCGAGCGTGAGCGATGGAACGTTGATCATCTTTCCATCGGGAGTGAATGCGCCGGCTCCGGCCGGATCGGGATAACCGCCGCCTTCATAATCTTCGGTCTCATAGACCTTGATCCAGTCCACCCCGTAGTGCGAGTGCTCGCGAACGGCCGCGCGCGCAAGCCAGGGCGAATTGACGTCGCCCGAGAGTTGCCATGCGTTCGTACCACCGGTCTGGCCGAACGGAGTTACCACCGAAGGCGCGGGATAATAACCCGCGGCTCGTGGATTCAACTGCGGTCCCGACACCTGCAGGCGCGGCCCGGGGATTTGTCCTTTGTTGATCGCGTCGCGCAATTCCACAGTGGCGTAGGTGTAAGGCGAACCCATGTCCTGCAAGGTAGTGAAGCCCGCGTTCAAATCTTTGAGCGCGTAATTCCATCCGGAAAACGCGGCGCGCGCGTCGTTGGGTTGCTGGTCTTGCATTAGGTGTACGTGACGATCAATCAGCCCGGGCAGAACGGTAGCGCGGCTGAGATCGATCACTTCAGCGCCCTGCGGAATTGGAACCCGATCCGCGGGACCGACGGCGCTAATTCGATCGCCCTTAATAAGGATGACCTGGTCCTTGAGCATCGCACCGGATTTGGAGTCGAACAGGCGGCCAGCGCGGATGGCGACGCCTTGTGCTGGTGGGGCCTGCATGTCCATGTGCGACGCGTCGAAGGGCCCGGCTTCGGGACGAGTGCCTTGCGCGTGAATGTGTGCGGCGCTGAGGGAGAAAATGAGCAGCAGGTGAGAGAGGCGGATTCTCATGAACGATCTCGGGTGCTGCCAGTATACCTGCTACCGCTCGCCCTAGGGACTGGCACTTACATACAGCGGAATCGTGGCGGACTGCGCGCTTCCCACCTGAATGGCGACACTGCCGCCCCAAGCGCTCTCTAAAATCGCAGGTAATTTCACAGCAACCCGGAGCATGTTTATCGCCGTGCCTGGAACACCGCCCGCGTATTTCGGCGTTACCGTCTGCTGACCAAAGATAGGCACAAGCGTGGAGGGCAAGGTATACGAGACACTAACGAAGATAGATACAAGCGAGTCTTGCGCCGCCGGGTTGGATGATGAGTTTACGCTACCGTCGGAATTCAGTATCGTGAACAGCGCGGGCTGCGTTGGGACCACTTGCAGCGGCCCGGTCTGAGCCGATCCGGCATCCGTCGTGATCTGGATGTTCGCCTGCTTGCTCGCCGCGATTTCATAGGGCACGAGCACATTGATTGGCCGGCGCATACAGGAGCGGCGCGAGAATGCCGTCGATGGAGACCTGGGTTCCTCCGAGGGAATTAGCAATCACTCCGCTCGGATCAACTTGCATTCCAACCCCTACGGCAGGGCCGAGACCGGTCCCGTAGATGCTCAAGAATTCTCCCGGAGCCACAGTGCCGGTCATCGCGTTCACAGCCGAATCCGCCACGCTAAGGATGGAAACCCCGCTGGGCGCTCCGCGCGGAAGCCGCAACACAAAACCGGTCGAGACGCCGAGTCCCACGCTTTGCGCGGTTCCGTCTACCAGCAGGCTGCCATCCGGATTCAACACCAGGTCCTGGCCGGCAACGCCGTTGGACAACAGTTCGGAAAACGGTACGCTGGATCCATCCGGCGCGAGTTCAGCAATCAGGGAACCGCCTAGATTGAGAGAGTTCGGGTGCAACACCAAGCCTGTCTAGTGCCGGCGGCCGTCACCACGCCGTTAGCATCCACGGCCAGCGCCGACACGCCGGTAGTGGGAGGGCACAAGGGCCGGCCGGCACCTGCTGGCCGCCCAGCAATGTCGAATAAGTCAACGTGTAGGGTTGCGTCTGAGTGGATTGCGCAAGCTTCGCGGTGAATCCGTACACTGGCGGGCCATCCCAGAAACACCCTGCGGGTGCAGACGCATTTCCGAACTGGCTCATAAAGGCGCTTGGCGTCAGAGGGAAATCCGATTGGAAGGTGTATCCGCCCAGGTACAAATTCCCGCCTGGATCAATAGCGACCGCGCTGATGCGAGTGTAGCCCTTGGGATCCAGTCCACCAAACGCGCCACTGAACAGCAGTTTTGTACCGCTGCTATCGACCTCGGCAATCAGACCCACGACCGGCGCATTTGTGGCGGAGCCGAATATCGCCGAGCCGACGATCCACAGATTACCTTGAGGGTTCACCGCCGCGGCGGCAGGCATGGCGTCTGGCTGAGCGGGGAAAGAGAAAGTCGATATCACGTTGCCCGCTCGAATCCACTTTCGCTACAGCAATGGTGGGCTGCGAGCCGGAACCTACAACGAAATTGTTGCCATGCCCATCCGCCGCTATGCAGCAGGGGTTAAAGCCAATGTTCGAAAGGGTGGATTGCTGCCCGCAGGCGGTTCCCACCGAAGATGCGAGCAACACGCCGACCCATGCCGCACACCTGGAGACTACGGTGTACATCGCGTATTTGAATATTGTATCCGCAGGAGTGCAAGACCAATGCTATAAGCCGCCTCGAATGCAGCAAGCCCGTTGCTTCCCCCATTCACCAGACGGCGAGCCTCACGCAGGTCGTTGGCGGTGAGCGCGGCGCGGATCTTGGATTCGTGAAGCTTCAGGAAGCTGGCGAGCAATCGCGCCGCGACGCTGGGCTCGTTAGCGAGCTCAGGATCATCGATCAGTTGATTGCCCAATCCGATGGCCGCGCCGCGCAAGGCGTAGTTGGAACGCCCAGTGAGTTGGATGAAACCACGTCCTTTGAAGCGCTCACCGTCGGGCGGACCTAGATTGCCGAGGTCGGCGCGCGAATCGTAGAGATCGAAGGGATGACCGCCGGACGAGGTGTTGAGACGGTCCTGGCCTTCGCTCACAGGCAAAAACGCTCCCGTCTCCGCGCCAATAGTAGCCAGCGCCATCAGGGCCATCGGCTTATCTGCGAGGCACGGAGTCACAAGCGCGCTCAACACCAAGGGAAGATTCGATTCGATATTAACGCGAGGTGCATACGGAAGCATGCGCGTCGCAATCTCGACAGTAATATCGGGAATCAGCGGGACAATATTCATGCGATGCCTCAGTGTAGGCCGCGCATGGCTGTGAGCAGGCCCTTTTATCGCGGCCCACAACCCGGCCGGTATACAATGGCTGGCGGAGCGTTATGGCAAAAATATTGATTGCAATGGCCGTGATGGGATGCTTGATGGCTAGCGCGTTGCCGGCACAGAGCGGAAACGGAAAAAGCGGAGCGTGTGACCGGGCATGTCTGGAAGGCTTCGTGGATCAGTATCTGGACGCCGTAGCCGCTCACGATCCAAAGTTAGTGCCGCTGGCGAAGAATGTGAAGTTTACCGAAAACGGACAGAAGCTGGAGATCCCCGATGGGCTGTGGAATTCAATGGTGGGCAAGGGAACCTATCGTTTGTTCGTGGACGATCCGCAAGGCGAATCGGTGGCGTTCATCGGCACCATCAAAGAAGAAGGACGGACGCCTAACGAGCCCATCGCGGGCGTGATCGCGTTGCGCCTGAAGTTGCGAAATCGGCAGATCTCGGAAGTGGAGACGTTCGTGGTGCGAAATCCGCAGGCAGCCGAGCGGCTGGAAAAGATCGGGACGCCCAATCACCTGTTCCTGGAAGCGGTGCCCGAAGCGCAGCGCATGTCGCGCGCGGATTTAATCAAGACAGCCGATATGTATTTTTCGGGAATGCAACAGAACGACGGGAAAGGCGTCTATCCTTTCACCGACGATTGCAATCGAATCGAGAACGGCATGCAAGCCACCAACGCGCCACTGAAGGAGGGACAAACCAGGCCCGACCCGGCCACCGCGACGAATTACTCGTCGGCGTGGGGCTGCAAGGAGCAGTTTCAATCGGGCCTGCTGCATTTCGTCACGCGCATTCGCGACCGGCGCTACGTCGCCGTGGATCAGGAACGCGGGCTGGTATTTAGCTTCATCTTTTTCGATCATTCGGCGGGAAAGACACGGCATTTCGAGACTCCCAACGGCCGGGCCGTGGTAGCGGGGCCCACGCAGCCGTGGACTTGGGAACTAGCGGAGATGTTCAAGGTGGAGAATGGCAAGCTGCATCAGATCGAAGCGGTGCTGGATCGCGCGCCGTATCGGATGACATCCGGCTGGAGCAGTTGGGAAGACGGCATGTCAGACCGTGCGCGGGACGTCACTATGACGGGGAGCCGGTGACCGAGCTGCCTGAGTTTCAACTCCTGCTCATCGACGATCACCCGGCCGACGCGAAATTGTTCCAGCATGCTCTGGATCAGGCCGAGACGCGCGCCAAACTGTATTGGGTGGCAACTGCCGAAGAGGGCCTCGAATATCTGATGCAACAGGGCCGTTTCGCGGGCGCAGGTCGCGTGCGGCTGGTGGTGAGCGACCTAAGCATGCCTGGAATGAATGGATTCGAGTTCCTGGCTGAGGCGCGGAAGAATCCGGCTCTGGCAACGATTCCCATCGTTATGATGAGCAGTTCGGGATCGCCGCGCGATGTTTTCCGGAGTTACCAGCTCGGCGCAAATTCGTTCATCATCAAGCCGATGTCGTTGGAGACTTTTGTAGCCACTATCGGGACGCTGGTGCGATATTGGCTGGACATTGTGGAGTTGCCGGACCCCGGGATGGTCGATTAACAACTAACGCGTGCGAGCGCGAGCGCGCAGTTCTTCCGCTGCGCGAAACCAATCTTCGTCCGGCGATCCTTCCGGACAGCCCCGCGCTTGCCAGAGTTCATGAGCCAGGGCCGCAATGTCGGCATGCCCGAAAGCGGCGATGCCATGTCCCACCGTAGCGCCAGCTTGAGCATCGTGCCCAGAGGCCTGCGTGTGCTCAAGAGCCTGCCGGGAGAGTTCCGTTCCAGTCAGATGCTCCGGCTTTCCCTGCTGCTCGGCCACACGATGTGCGTGCGCTGGAAGATCCTGCAATTCGGTGGCACGTTGTTGGCGGTTCTGGTAATCGGATGCGTCTTTGGACATATCAGTTAGACACTCCTGCTCGTGCATTAGTATCCCTCTTTTTATGGTCGGCCGCAGTTTACCGGGAGATGGCCTCGAGTTCGAGATTATTAGTACTTGGACCGAGCAGGCCGATGGCGAGCATCACCATCAGCATGCTCCCTGCGATAAAAGTGAAGACGCCAGGAACGCCGAAACGGTCGAGAACAAATCCAATGACAAACGAGCTGAAGACCACCGAAATGCGGCTCCAGGAGTAAACGAAGCCCACGGCTCGGGCGCGCATGCGCGTCGGATAAAGCTCGGCTTGGTAGGCGTGACACGAAAACGACAATATGTTGTTCGCAAGCGTGAGCAGCACGCCGAAGAAAATGAGCAACGCGGCGGCGTTCATTTGTCCGAACAGAAGGCCGGCCGCGGCGACAGCAAAAGCGGACAATACGATCTGCCACTTGCGCTCGAGTTTGTCGGCGATAGCGGCGGCAAATAGCGGTCCAAACGGCGCGGCGATGGCGATGATGAAGGTGTAACGCAGGCTGCTGGTGATCGCGATTCCACGCTTGATCAGCAGCGTGGGCACCCAGTTGGAGAAGCCATAGAACCCGACAGTCTGAAACAGATGAAAGACGATGAGCATGATGCTGCGCGTGCGGTAGGGCGGGCGCCACATTTCGGAGAAACTGCCGCGCCGGGGTGCGGTGTTCGCGCGCTGGGCCAGCCAGCGCGGACTTTCGGGCACCCTCCGGCGGATCCACCACACGAAGATGGCTCCAACTGCGCCCAGTAGCACCACCCATCGCCAGCCATCCAGTCCGAACGGAGCGCGCGGAACCAACAGCCACGCGAACAAAGCCACTACCGGCACGGCGCAAAATTGGATGGCTTGATTGATGGCGAACACACGCCCGCGCAGATGGGCCGGCACCAGTTCAGAGAGATAGGTGTCGATGGTGACCAGCTCGACGCCGACACCGATGCCGGAGATGAAGCGCCACAGGTTCAGGCCGAAGACATCGTGCTGGAACGCCATGATGACGCTCGCAACCGTGTACCAAAGGAGCGAGTAAGTGAAGATGGTGCGGCGCCCGAAACGGTCGGCGGCGAAACTGACGAGTGCGGTTCCAACGAAAAGCCCGGAGAACATGGCGGCGATGAACCCTGCGACGCCTGTCGGAGCAAGGATCCCGGACCGCACCAACCCCGGGGCAATGTATCCGGCGAAAAAGATGTCGTAAAACTCGAAGAAGCCGCCCAGGGAAATCAGCGCAACTCGCGACCAGACCTTGGCTGACTTGGCACCGTTATGCACAGTTACGAGGTTACAATTGAACCGGGACTGGCGGATGACGTGGAGCGCAAGGCGGGCTGGGTTGATCGTGCTTGCACTCTTGCTAGCCCTCTCACTCTCGATGACGGGCTTCGGTCAGCGCTTCCGCTTTCAAGAGCAGGAAGAAGAAGGTCCGCGGCCGGTGTTCCCGTCCCAATCCGAGTTTCATTTCGTACGCGTGGAGTATACGGATTTACCGGAATACCACCGCTTCTTTGGATTCGCCTCGCGCGGAGCCAGAGGCGAAGGCTGGTGGGTGGTGGATTGGCCGGATGCGGACGACCACTTCTCGCAAGGCGTTCAGCGGCTCACGCGCATCGCAACCGGCGATCCGCGTCACATGCGTTTTACCGACGATCACTTGTTCGATTATCCGTGGGTTTACGCCACGCAGACCGGCTGGTGGAATCTAAGCGACGCGGAAACAACGCGGTTGCGTGAGTATCTGCTGCGCGGCGGCTTCCTGGTGGTGGACGATTTCTGGGGCGCCGATCAGTGGGAGATCTTTCGCGAAACCATGGCGCGGGTGCTGCCAGGACACGCCATTCCCGATCTGGCCCAAACAGATTCGGTGATGCATGTTCTTTACGATATCCAGGATAAGGATCGCACCTTTATTCCAGGCACGCGGCATTTGCGGCGCGGACCGGGCGGTACCGTGCGCGTCTATCAGCCGGAAGGTTCCACGCCGGCCTGGCGCGCCATGTACGACGACCGGGGCCACATGGTGGTGGCGGTGAATTTCAACACCGACGTCGGCGATGCCTGGGAGTACGCGGATTCACCAATTTATCCCGAGCAGATGACCGCGCTTGCCTACCGCTACGGGATCAATTATCTGATTTACTCCATGACGCATTGACCGCCCAGTTCGAGAACGCGCTGGCGCAAAGACTCGGCATCCACGGGGCCTGTGATCGGCTCGCCAATATTTACGGTTACTTTGTGCCGCAGCGTCAATGGGGAAGAGAACCATCGGCCTCCCTTCAGGCTGAGCGCGTGTCCCCACAGGCCATCGAGGTACACGGGAATGATGGGGGTGGAATCGAGTCCCCGAGAGATCACCTCCACGCCACGTTCGAACGGACCCACGTGTGATGTGCGCGTGATCTCGCCTTCCGGGAACACGCCGACCAGCATGCCCTTCTCGAGTTCCGCACGAGCCTTGCGTAGGGCGCGCAGTGACTCTTTCGGCGAATTAGTAGCAATGGGAATGGCATAGAACAGGCGGCTAAACGGATTCAGCCATTTGTTTTCGTAGAGCGGCTGCCACATCAGAAAACGAATGAAACGTGGAGTAGTGCAGCCGATCAGAATAGCATCGGCGTAAGAGACATGATTGGAAACAATCAGCGCGCCGCCCTTTTTCGGTATGTTGTTCGCTCCGATAATGCGGATTTTGAACGACAGGTTGGCCAGGCACCAAACGACGAAACGAACGGCTGCAAGCACTACACCGATCTTATTTCAACGAATCACATGGCGGGCATGGGCACGCTCCGTGAAATCTAGAATTCGTTGGATTCCGGCTTGAACAGGAAGCTCAGCACCATCCGGCTCTGCACCGTCTTCTCACCTTCGCGCGCGGGACGGAACCGCGACTCGCGAGCCGCTCGCAGGGCCTCCGTCACCAGCAGCTGTGCACTGTCACCCTTGGTCGACGTGACGTGGGCGCCGGTGACATTGCCTTGCTCGTCAATCGCAACCACCACATCCACTCGCACTTCCGACTGAATTTTCGATTTCACATTAGCCGGAACCTCCAGCGGAATCAGCGGGCCGACGAAGGGGTCTTGCGAGCGTGCCACAACCGACTGGATGACCGGTCTTTCGGTCGGCTTGCTTTGCGCGGTCATCACCGGCAGGACGGGAGCGGCCGGCGGCTTGGGCCTCACCAACGGCAAGATGTCTACGGTAGCGAATCGCACCCACTGGCGCTGCAGTTCGGGAAATGCAAGGCCGAACAGGATTGCCGCGGTAGCGGCGATCGTCACGCCCAAGACGGTCCAGCCTCGCGGTTCCTGGGTTACCTCTGCTACGCGCGGTGCTGGCGTCTCGGCCTGTACGGGGGCTTCCGCCGGTGCCGGCAATTGCGGAAACTGGCGGGGAGCTTGCGCCCAGAACGTCTCCATTGCGGCCAAAAGTTTCTGGAATTTCTCTTCAGCGGCTTCGGGATTGCCACTGATCTGTTGCATCTTACGCGTCTGCTCCGCCACCTCGCCTTCCAGCAGCCCAATGCGGCGCGACAGATTGGATTCCAACTCGCGGACCACCTTCGATGGATCGGCCGCCAACGCCTCACGCTCGCGCCGGTCTTTGAATAGACGGCGTCCCGCGATGCTCCCGTTCATCACCGCGGGTAATTGCGTTTCCTGCAACTGCTCTCCGGCGGCTTCCGCCAGCAGCTTGATCTCTTCGCCAAAACGCATGGCATCGCGTTTGGAAAGACAGCGCCATTCGGTGGGCTCGGCCTCCTGATCCGATTGGTAGAGCCCGAACCCGACCAACTCGTCTTCGCCCAGAAAATCGGCGATGCGCGTGAACTGCGCGATGGTGGTTCGGCGCAGCGAAGTGGCGCCGGAAAAGGCCGCGCCGAACGCCTGCACCTGCTCGGCGGAAACCGGTCCGCCATATTCGGCAGTGAAGTTCAGCGATTCGGCGTCGAAGTCCGAGGCCAGCCACTCGCCCCGATCCGCTTCCATCCGTACATCCTCGGACAGCAGATAAAAGAATTTGCGGGTCTCCTCCACCACGCTCGCCATTTTGTCCAGCGGCACTCCGGCCATGCGCCGGTTCAGTTCGATGCGAACGCGCAAGCGCGCCATTAATTCACCTCCGGATGAAGCTGCGGGCCGGGTTTGGGAGCGTTGAAGGCCGTCAGTATGCGGTCCAGCGCCACGCGCAGATTGTGCCACGCCTCCAAACAGTCCGGCATCAGTTGCACGATGCGATCGCAATACCGCGCGGCGGCGTGATGGTCCTCGCGTTCCAGCGCCACCGTCGCCAGGCCTTGCAGCGCCACCGGCGATTGCGAAGAAATCTTCAGCAGGCGCTGCGAATAATCGCGGACGCGATTCAGATCGTTGGTCTCCACATGCAGAGCGATCAAATTGGATAAAGTCTCGGGCGACTCGGGATCGGACGCGAGCAATGCTTCGTAAGCGCTCTCCGCTTCACCGAAACGATGCATCAGTTGCAAGGCCACCGCCTTGCCGAACGCGGCCGCCTCTTGCACCGCATCCGAACATTGGTGAAAGGTAGCGAGCGCTTCATCCAGCCGATTCAGGTAGAGCAAGCTGGCGCCTAAGCCCAGGCGCGCTGCGTCGCGGCCCCCATCCAGCGATAACGCCCGTTCGAAGGCCTGGCAGGACGCATCCCAACGATCGGAACGTTGCAGGCAGAGACCAAGGTTGTAGTGCGCGTCGGCGTTATCGGGCTCCGAATGGACCACGGCGAAATAACTCAAAGCCGCGTCGTGGAAGCGGCCCAAGGCAAATTCAATCTCTCCACGCACCGTGTAGAGGTACGGATTGTATTCGTTCGGGTTGGCGAGCGCACCGAGCGCTTCCTCCAAACGGCCGGAAGAACGCAGTGCCAATGCGGCGTCGATCTGCGGCTGAACGCCGGGCTGGAGCGAGATTTCAATAATGTTGGAAGGCTGCACCATGTCCATGTCGTTTCTCATAGAAGCTCGGGATCGCCAGTCTCAGCCGGGGTAAAATTTCCGTCGCCGGTTCGAACCATTTTCGGGACCACCATCTCCCATGCTGCCTGCGAGCGCTGCTCCGCGCGCTGTTCTATCAGTGGCGCTGGCGCCACCGGCACCAGCGCGAGCGTTGGAGAAGGAACTTCCACCTTGCGTCGAGGACGGGCCGCCTCAATGGGATCTAAATGAGCAAAGAGCGTCACCCAGGTAACGGCGAAGTGGAAATCCCTGGCCTGTTCGGTGGCCTGCTCGCGGGCTTCCCCGGCGCTCAAGCCGGCTGAGCCGGGTTGGTCGTAGCGGGATGTCAGAGGCCTAAATGCACCAGGCATGGCTAGAAGCAACTTAAGCATCGTCGCTTAGCCCCAGGGAAATTAGAGTACTAAGTACTAAAAGTTCGAGAGGTCTACCGCGAGATGCCGACGCACCTGGAAGCCCCCCACGATCGCCGATAACATTCCCATAGCCTATTTGCGAAACAGCCTGTATTTGCAAGCACTTTGCTAGCGGCGGTGGCGTCTAGCAGGCCCCAGGCGCAGACGGCCAAGAGGGCGGAGGGCTTCAACGTCCCTTTTCTTTCTACAATCGCGAAAACGCGATCCCGGTGTTCAAAAGCGAACGGCTCCATTCCGGGGCGGGTCGCCTAAGCCGTTCATCGTGCAAGGGCATCCGGTGGCAAGGGGATTGCACCCGAGTAGGCGGAGAGCGCCTCTGCTATGATCCTCGGAGCATTGGAAGAAGGAATTAATATAGCGACCGAGACGAAAAAAGTCCTGGTGGTCGACGATCAACCGGACGTTCGGGAAGCGTTGCGGCTTTTGCTGAAAGGCGCGGGCTATGCCATTGAAACGGTCGCATCGGCGGACGTTGCGCTGGCTGCGGCCGCCGATGTCGGCTACGACCTGATGATCGTCGACATGAACTACACGTGGGACACCACGTCGGGCGAAGAAGGCTTGCGGCTGGTGGATCAATTGCGTGCGCAGCGGCGGGACGTGCCCATCATTGCGATGACCGGTTGGAGCACCATCGAACTCGCCGTAGAGGCGATGCAGCGTGGCGCTTGCGACTTTATCCCGAAGCCCTGGGACAATGGCCGCTTGCTATCGGTAGTTCGGAAGCATTTAAACGCCAAGCGCGAATCGCCAGGTCAACTCGACGCGGAGCTTGCCATCGCGCGCCTGGTGCAGCGAAAATTACTGCCGCAACCACATTTCAGCGCATATGGTCTGGACTGCGAATGCGCCTCCCTGTCGGCTGGAGAGATCGGTGGCGATTTGTACGATTTCTTCGAGATCGATCCTGGAACCATGGCTTTTCTTTTGGGAGACGTCAGCGGAAAGGGAATCGGAGCGGCGCTGCTGATGGCGAATCTGCAGGCCACCATCCGGGGGCAGAAGGAACTGGCGAGGGATCCATCCCGACTGATGCAGCGCGTGAATTATCTATTTTTCAAATCCACGCGGCCCGAGCATTTCGCCACGCTCTTCTACGGTGTGTACTACGCTGACACGTGCACCATCCGATATGTAAGCTGCGGACATCCGTCCGCGGTGCTAGTGAGGGCCAATGGGGAGTTTGAACTCTTGGATGCTAGCGCGACGGTGTTGGGAGCTTTCAAAGATCGCGGCTTTGAAGAGCGCTCGGTGACGTTGGGAACGGGCGACCGCTTGGTGCTATTCTCCGATGGCTTCTCCGAAGCCCAAATAGACACGATGACGGAAGAAAAGAGCGACGAATGGGCGTTGGAAACAATTTTATCGCTCGGCAGATCGCAGGAGAGCGGATTGGCGGGCACGCTAGCGTCGATGGCGGCTTGCGGCGGAAAACAGGCGGACGACATCACGGTGATGGACATCCGGGTGCTATAGCCGGACATTCTGCTGGGCGATCTAGTAGGTGGCTCAACCGGTTCGGTCCTTACAGGTGCAGTTTCAGAATCGCGATCGGGTTGAAGCCAGTCGTCTTCCTGTCCTGCATGTTGGCCATATAGAAGAACTCGGGGCCCACAATTACTCCGGTGGTCACGCCGTCAAATAGAGGAATACGGCGTTCGAGAACGTCGAATCGTTCGATCGCTCGAAGATCTCGCGTTAAGGCGAAGCGAACAACCCGCGGCGACATAAAGGCATTTCGTATTGCGATCAGCGCGCCGCGATAAAAGTAGAGACCGTCAATCGTTGAGAGGCACGCGGCCGTGGGACGGGCGATGGGCGTGGCGACCTGTGTTTTCAGATCCAGAACGGTAATGCCATCCGGGAATGTCGAGACATAAAGCAGGTTGCCGTCCGGCGAGAGAGTGATTCCATTTGCGAATTCGAACTGTTCCGGGAGTTTTGTCAGATCGGCGGCGTCGTTCGCTAGATGCCAGACTGCGCCAGCGCGCGTGTCCGTGAGATATATGTCGCCGGCCGGCGCAAACGCCAAATCATTGAAGTCGTGTCCAGGCCCGGCGACCGAGTACCTGCGAATTACCTGAGCCGACCGAAGGTCGTAATGAATGAGCTCGGACGCCGATTCCGAATTGTTCAAAAGCCAGAGTCCATTGCGCTGTACTTTGAGACCCAGCACGGTACCCAGGCCACCGGCGAATTCGGTGCACGTCCCGGACGTCGCGCAGCGAATTACCTTTCCTTTTTTCGTGCTTCCGAAATAGAAGCGTTTGCCCTTCGGATCGTAAGCGACGCTTTCCGGGACCAGGTCGCCCTCCGATACCTGAAACGCTGAGCTGCTGTGCGAAACCACCGGCGTCGCCTGTCGTAGGGCGGCCATAATTTCCTCGAACTCTCGCGTTCCACGCAATTCCGCGAAGATCGCATCGCGCGACGGGTCGAACCCCGCGTTTAGTGCGGCTACCTTTCGGAGCCACTCCATTGTTTCGGGCCATTGTTTCGCCGACGCCCACGTTCGGGCCATGAGATAAGTTACGGTGCTCTTATCCGGAGCTGAAATCAGTAATTTTTCGATGCGCGCAACCTCGGCACGGAATAATGGCCAATCGTTCTCGGATAGAGTTCCCGAGGGCGGTAGCTGAGCGGAAGCGGTCCAACCTGTGAGCGAGAGTGCCACGGCGAGGCGCCAAACGTTCATAGAGTGTTTCTTCATGATCTCTTACTCTGCTGTCGCGGTTGGGAAGCGTGATAAAATCGGCTTTCTTCAGCATGGACGCAATGAAGCCAAATCCGGCGGACACTTCCGAGGTGGAGTACGCTCCCTATCGGGAAGACACCCAACTCGCCCGGTATATCAAGAATTACCCGCGTAGCTTCACGCGCAATCCGTCGCAGCCTCTGATCCAGCGGCCACTGACGTTATCCGAGCTCACCGGGCCCGTTGCACTCGATCAGCGTCTGGGTATCAGCGCCCAAGATATCGCGCACGTTAGCCCCGCTAGTCCGCGAGCGATCGGGCAATACATCGAAGTGACCGGCAGCGTGACCGATGAAGATGGCGCGCCCCTCGCCGGATCGATGATCGAAATCTGGCAAGCCAATTCCGCGGGCAAGTACATTCATGAGATGGATCGCCATGAGGCGCCGATCGATCCTAACTTCACGGGCCTGGGCCGCTTCGTTACCGACGCCGAAGGGCGCTACAAGTTCCGCTCGATCAAGCCGGGCGCTTATCCGGTGACCGAATCGGACTGGTGGTGGCGTCCCCCGCACATTCACTTTTCAATTTTCGGTCCCAGCTGGATGAACCGGTTTATCACACAGATCTTCTTTCCGGGCGAGCCGCTCAACGAAACCGATCTGCTGCTCAATGCGGTGCAGAATCCTGAGGCACGCGACCGGTTGATTTTCGAGACCACCCCCACCGTGGTGGGTGCCGTCAATTTTCTCACCTTCCGCCGCGACTTCGTGCTGCGGGGAAAGAAGCGCACTCCGCAATTGGATTAAATGATCCCTTCTCCCTACTGTACGATCGGTCCTTTCTTTCCCGGCGAATTTGTCGCAGGCTGCCAAGACCTGACTAGTTTTCAGGGGAAACAGGCGCGTGGACAACATATTGTGCTAACGGGCCGGGTGGTGGAGGAAGGGAATCGGCCGATCCTGAATGCCATCGTCGAGATCTGGCAACCGGACGCCCAGGGCGTGTTTCGCCATCCCCTGGATCCGCATTTTATGGATGCCGACCCGGGCTTTTTTGGCTGGGGCCGGGCCAGAACCGACGCCGCAGGGCGCTACTCATTTCAAACGGTTATGCCGGGATCGAGTAACGGTTACGGAAACCACCCGCCGCGCAGCCCGCACGTGAATCTTATGCTGCTCGCAATCGGTCTGACTCGGCGCTTGGTCACCACCGTGTTCTTTGCTGAAACGCCGGAATCTGTGCGGGATCCTGTCCTGGATTGCGTTCCAGATCCGGCCGGCCGATCGCGCATGTTGGCGCGGCGCGAAAGCGATCGAAACGGGGCTGGGGGCGTGCCCGTCTACCGCTTCGACATCGTTACCCGGGGCGACTCCGAAACGCCTTTCTTCATAGATTGATCTCGTAGCCGTCGCGTAACGGTTACGGCGGATTTGCATCTAACGTGAGAATGGAGTCCCTGAATATACTGTAGTCTTCCCGCACGGAGGTTTGAATTGAGCGCGAAAAACTCGAGTCCCGCGAAGATTGTAGTGGTGGAAGACAATTCTGCCGACGTGTTTTTGCTGCGCCACGCTTTGGATCAGCACGATGAGGAATACGTTCTGGAGGTTCTCCGCGATGGCGAGGAGGCTATCGAGTTCGTCAATCGGCTGCGTTCGGCTGGGCCCCGAGCGGAACCTTGTGTGATCGTCCTGGATCTTCATCTTCCTAAGCACGATGGAACGGCGGTTCTAAAAGTGATCAGGCAGGAATCCGCTTTGGCCTTAGTGCATGTTGTAGCGCTCACAACTTTGGCGAGCCCTAAAGACGAACAAGAGGTTCGTGAGCTGGGCGTGCAATTGTACAAAGCAAAGCCCACTTTGGTTGAAGAATGGATCAAACTGGCGGGCGAGATTCTGAAAATTTGCCACGACCAAATCCGCGCAGCTTTGGTTTAAAGAACTCGCTTCCATATCAAGCTAGCCGCCCGCCGCGTGCTTCAGAAACGTGCCCTGCTCCAGTTCGTCGAATGCCTCGCGCAGCTGGTCTTGCGTGTTCATGACGATCGGCCCGTACCAGGCCACCGGCTCTTCGAGCGGCTTTCCCGATACCAGCAGGAACCGGATACCTTCCTCGCCTGCCTGTACGGTGAGTTCATCGCCTTGGTCGAACAACACGAGTGAGCGGTTGTCCGCGTCCTTCGGTGGCGTAGTGTCCGCCCATCCCACTCCCTCGGTTGGAACCGCGAGAGGACCCGACGCATTGCCGAACGTTCCGTCGCCCGCGAACACATAGGCGAAGGCGTGCCGCGTGGTTTCCACCGGCAGAACCTTTCTCTTACCCGGAGGCACCGAAATGTCCAAATACATTGGGTCGGAGGCGATTCCATCCACTGGCCCGCGCTTACCCCAAAAGCTTCCGCAAACGATCCGCACGCCAGTGCCGTCGTCGTCCGTGATGAGCGGAATCTCGGTGGCTTTTATTTCCTGGTAGCGCGGCGGCGTCATCTTGAGCGCCGACGGAAGGTTAGCCCACAACTGGAACCCATGCATTCGCCCGCTCTGGTCGCCCTTGGGCATCTCTTGATGGATGATCCCGCGTCCGGCCGTCATCCATTGAACGTCGCCGGCCGCGATGGTACCCTGGTTCCCCATGCTGTCGCCATGATCCACGGTTCCCGCCAGCACGTAGGTGATGGTCTCGATGCCGCGATGAGGATGCCACGGGAAGCCCGCCAGATAATCGTCGGGAACATCATTACGAAAGTCATCCAAGAGCAGAAAAGGATCGAAGTCGGATGTGTTGCCGAAACCGAACGCACGCCGCAGATGAACGCCAGCGCCCTCAAGGGTCGGCTTAGCCTTTACGAGCCGCTTCACTGGTCGAATGGACAATTTGGCCTCCTCTACCCGAGAGTAGCGTGTTCCCGGGGCTTTCGGTGGCCGCAGAGCCAGAAGCCAGAAGTCAGAATACAGAATGCGGTAGCCCCCTTCGTTCTGGATTCTGAATTCTCGAATTCTGAATTCTTCCTCCTCATTCATCTCTCAGCGCCCGCATTGGATCCACCAGCGAAGCCCGCCGCGCGGGACCGTAGGTGGCTGCGAGGGTAATCAAGAGCAGCGGTATCGCAATAGCTGGAAAGAGAGCGTAATTCATGTGGTCGAAAGACGCCACCCATGCCACAGTCATCACCGCGCGGCACGCGAAGAAGCTCACGATCAGGCCGATGGCAACGCCAATCGATCCCAGCACCAGGCCTTGCCGCAAAATCATGCGGATCACCTTTTGACTGTCCGCGCCAATCGCCATGCGGATGCCGATCTCGCGCCGGCGGCGGCTCACCGAATATGCGATCAGTCCATAAAGCCCCACCATCGCGAGAATCAGCCCCATGGTTCCCAGGCCCGCGACGCTTTCGGCGATGATATCGGGAGTTTTCACCGCGCGTTGCGTGTAATAGTCTTCCATGGTGCGTGCGTTGGAGACCGGCATGTCGGGGTCGATGCCACGCACCACGTCGCGTAGTACGGGGGCAAGCGTCGCTGCATCCGGCGCGGTGCTTTCAGCCATCACCGTCAAGGCGGAATTTTTCTCCTGGGTATAGGGAAGATAAATGAAATCCTGCGGCGGCTCGGCGATCCAGAAGTATTTGGTCATTTTCGCGATGCCGACAATCTGCACTAGCGGTCCGGTTGCCGACTTTTGATGGAACCGTTTTCCCAGCGCATCTTCCTTCGGCCAATAGTGGTGCGCGAACTGTTCGTTCACCACGGCCACCAGCGGCGTGTCCTGGCGGTCGGACTCGAGTATCGCGCGTCCTCGCAGGATGCTGACGCCTCCAGTGGAAAAGAAGCCATCGCTCACGTAGTAGTTCGGGACGGCGATCGATTCCTGCTTGGGTGGCATCGTATAGCCTTCCGGAACAATGGCCACGCCGCCGCCCCCGAGCAGCGGAATGCCTGAGATCAATGCCGCAGACCGGACACCCGGCGCACGGCGGGTTTTATCCAGAAGATCTTTGTAGAACCGGCGAGTTTGCTCTTCGCTGTAATGCAAGGGCGTGGTGTCGAAGCTGGTGAGAAACAAACGATCGATGCGAAAGCCGGGCCCTTGCAGCAGTTCATCGCGGAAGCCCTGCAACAATACTGCGGAAACAATCAGCAGCACCAAGGAAAGGGCCACTTGTCCTACGACGATGGAGTTGCGTCCCCATAAGCGCCGCTTGCCGGCGCTGTCTGCATCGGCGGCCTTGAGTGAGGAAACAAGATCCAGCCGCGTTGTTTGCAGCGCCGGCGTCAGACCGAACAGAAATGTGCTGATCAGTGACGCGCCGATGGTGAACAACAACATTCGCTGGTCCACCGAGACATGGTAGGCGAGCGGGACATCCACCGGGATGGGAATGCTGTTGAAGAAGCTGGTACCACCGTAAGCGACCGCCACTCCGGCCAATCCGCCCGCCAGCGCCAGCAGAAGATTCTCGAGCAACAATTGCCGGATCAGCGCTCCCCGCGCCGCGCCGATGGCCAGCCGCACGGCCATTTCCCGGGAGCGGGCTCGCGCCCGGCTGAGCAGCAGGCCGGTAACGTTGGCACACGCCACCAGCAGCACGCAAAACGCCAGCATCAACAGCATCGCCACCAGCGCGGCGTTGGGCGGCGATTGCCGAATGCGCATTTGAACCTCGGTCTGTACGTCCACATGATGGTCGCCATTGGTTTGGGGATACATCTGCTCCAGCCGCGTCCCGATGGCGGTTAAGTCGGAGCGCGCCTGTGCGATACTGATGCCCGGTTTCATGTGGCCTTTGACCGCGAGCCAGCGCAACTCGCGCTTTTCAAGATTGTTGACCCCGCTCAAACGTGGAGACATGGCGAGCGGAATGAACATGGCCTGTTTCACGAATTGATCGATGCCGGTGAACTGCTCCCCGGTGACGCCGATAACGGTGAGAGGAACGCTGTTGATCCAGATGGTGGAACCCACGGCCGACGGGCTGGAATTGAACTGATTCACCCAAAAGTCGTGACCGAGCACCACGACAGCGTCTCGCCCCAGGGCCTGGTCTTCGGAGTCCATAAAGCCCCGCCCCAGCACCGGCTGCACACCTAAGGCGCGGAAGAAATTGCCTGAAACATACAGTCCGTAAGCGATTTTGGGAAGCGCGGTTGCATTCGGTTTGAATCCGAATGCGCCGCCGGAAGCCGCCAGCAATCCGTCAAAAGTGTGATTGCCATCGCGCAAATCCCGATAGTCGGGGTACGAAAGAGCGGTGTTCGAGAAAACCTGGCCGCTCGAAGTTGTGACGGCTGCTATCCGGCTGGGCTCGGGAACCGGCAGCGGCCGCATGAGCAGCGCATCGGCAAAACTGAACATCGCCGAGGTGGCGCCAATGCCGATGGCCAGCGAGCAGATGCTTACCAGCGTAAATCCGGGGGCTTTCCGCAACAGCCGCAGTGCGTGGCGTAACGACTTCAGCATCCAGTAACCTCCGTCATGCTCGATTAACGGCATAGACGGAGTTTGGACCCCGAAAGTTCGATCGAATTAGACCGTGATCACCACTTTGCCGACCTGCTGGTTGGATTCCAGATACTGATAAGCTTCCACGGACTGCGCCAGCGGAAATGTTTTGGCGATCTTGGGATGAAACCGCCCGTCCTGGAGGCGGTCGAAAACATATTGCTTGGCTATTTTCAGCAGTTGCGGATCCCTGCGGATTTCTATCAGCGTGTAGCCGCGAATCGTGAGGCCTTTACCCAACGCGATCATCGGGAACGGTGTCGGCTGCATAGAAAGCCCGCCGTATTCGAAAATGATTCCCTCGAAGGCCGCCGCTTCCGCCAGTTTCTCGACGCCCGGCCCCGCGACCGGGTCGAAGATGAGACGCGCGCCGTTGCCGCCGGTGATCTCGTTCACCTTTTTCACTAAGTCTTCTTCTTCGGTGGCGATCACGTGGGCGGCGCCCAAGGTAAGCAATTCGGCGCGCTTGTTCGATTTGCGCGTGGTGGCAATCGGTATCGCGCCTTCCGCGTTCACGATCTGGATGGCGGCGAGCCCCACACTGCTGGATGCAGCGGTGATGAGCACGAAGTCGCGGGGTTTTATATGGCCAAACGTGACCAGCGCACCATGCGCGGTGAGATATTGCATCCAAATCGCGGCTGCTTCCACAGGAGAAAGTTTTGCGGGATACTCGCCGAGCGATGTTGCGGGCACGATTGCTTCCTCGCCCAACACGCCGTTTTTGCTCATCGAGAAGCCGGGAACGGTAGCCACTGGCTTGCCCACCCAGCTCGCATCGACGCCTGGCCCAACGGATTCGACAACGCCTGCGGCTTCATAACCGAGTCGTGATGGCAGCTCAGGCGGTCCGCCATAAAGCCCTCGCATGAACAAAGCCTCGGCACGATTCAAGCCGACCGCTTGCACCCGCAACTTCACCTCCCCCTCGCCAGGCTGGCGCGAGGGTGCATCTTCGAGTTTCAGATTCTCAGGGCCGCCGATGCTATGGAAGCGAACGATTTTAGGCATAAACCATTAATTCACCTTGCAGGTGAAGTTACCCGCATCGGTGGTTAGGCCGCTTCCTTTGTAAACGGCCACCTGCGGATAAGGGCACAACGGGCGAGTCATGTCGATCTGTCCGTTGGCCACATGCGACGCGACAATCTGAGCGGGAGCTTTGCCAGCTTCGCGCCAGCGTTCGATCACCGCCATCTTGTTGAACTGATCCGTGCCCTGGCCGCCGGAGCAATGCTGCATGCCGGGAATCATAAACAAACGAAGCCAGTCGCTTTGATCCGGGCCCATCTTTTCCAGCACTGCGCTGTAAAAGTTTACGGTGTTTCCGGGTGGAATCGCTTGATCCGCCCAGCCGTGGTACAGCAACAGCTTTCCACCGTGCTTCTTGAATGCCGAAAGATCGTCGGTATGCGCATCGATGCCGGATTTGTCGGCTAGCTCCACGTCGCTGTCCAGGTCGAACTTGTGGTAATCGTAATCGGCGTCCTGGTGTCCCAAAATCCGGATGCTGTCCCATCCGCCGCCGGGCTGCGTTGGAATGCTCTTCAATGCGGCATACTGCAGCTCGCCGCCAGGTTCATATCCGGTCCAGATGATTTCACCCTTTTTGTTCTTCACGTCGGCGAACACTATCTTCACTGTTTCTACTTGTGCGGCGGTGAGGCAGCCTTCCGATTCCTCGCCCTTGCAGAGCAGCGCGGCCGGATCGAAGTGGCACTTGGTGGGATCGCCGATGAGTCCGTCCTTGACGCCGTCTAGCGCGTCGCACTTGGCGAGAATCGCTTTGTGCAACATTTCTACGTTGGTCTGCGATAAGGCGCCGCCGGGATTCTTCATCTCCCGGATGGACCTTTCCACGCCGGCCGCATGGAGGTGAATGTGAGGATTCGCGGGCGCGCCAGCTAGGACACCGTCAAAGTCGTCGGGGAATTTGGTCACTTCCACCAAAGCCTGGCGGCCACCGGTGGAACAACCGTTCCAATAGGAGTATTTCGAGGCTTCGCCATAGTAAACCTTGATCAGCGCCTTGGACTGGACCACCGTATCGTGAACCGCGCGCCAGCCGAAATCGACGATCTTCTCCGGATGCCCGAGGGCGAACATGCCGTTGCCGCCTTCGTGGCCCGTGTCGGTGGAAGCGGTGGCGTATCCATCGCGCAGAGCCGCGGCCATCTGCGGGAAGCTGATGATGCCGGCCCAGCCGCCATTGCCCACCATTTCGAACCTGCCATTCCAATTCTCGAGAGGAAGCCACAATTCCATTTTGATGTCGGAGTCCGAGGAAGGCCGCAGCGTGGCAGCAACGCGGCAATGAGCCGGGAGCATCTGGGGCTGAATAATGGCGCGTCCATTTTGTTGTGGTGCAACAGGCCCTCCCGCTCCACGTCCAGCGCCGGCCGGAGGCTGATATGGTCCGGCGGCGACGATTTCAACGGCGGTGAACTCGACCCCGGGGATGGAGAGCGACTTGAGATTCTCGCAAGCATTCTTCGAGGGGGTCTGGGCGAAGGTCAGAGCAGCGAAACCGCAAACAGCGGCGGCCAGCTGAATCGCGAACGTCGGGGTTCTCATGAGGGTTGCTCCTTCGGGCGAGCGTTAGGAACATTGTTGCATAAGCATCGGAATTATTCCGGTTGGCGCGACGAGTTTACGAAAGGGATGAATGGGAGCAAGAATTATCAAGATGCCGGATGCATGGTCCGCTACGATGGCGTTATGATTCGCAGCGCGCTGGCGATTTTGGCGAGGATCGTGGTGTTGACTGTTACTTCGTTTGCTATTGAGGCGGCGGCCGATCCGTTGCTGCTGCACCTGTTCCCTCACGTGCTGCCGAACCGGGCGGCGATGAGCCACAACCTGCCAGCGACGTTGCTCCAATGGGTGTACACGGCGTGGTGCATCGCGACGGGAGGATACGTCACGGCATGGCTGGCGCGCCGCCGGGAGGCGCTCCACGCAGTGATCATGGGTGGGATCGAATTGGCGCTCACCGTGTGGGCAATGGTCTCATTACCGAACGAAGCTCCGCTCAGGAATTGGATTGTGGGGATGGCTCTCATTGTTCCCGGGCGTGGTGCGGGGGATGCTTCGGATGAAAGCAAAAGCGGAATTGGGGCCACGCCTCGAGAGTTAATAGCCAATTTCGGATAACAGCAAGAAAGATCAAGCACGAGGCACGGCGCGGGAGTTAGAGTCATAGGGGACATGACGACGCCGCTGAAACAGGTGCAGCCGGTGATTGCTTTTGCCGCGGCGCACCTGGATGAAGACCTTTCGCTTGAGGCGCTGGCGGATCAGGCTGGGCTGTCGGCGTTTCATCTGCATCGGGTGTTTTCCGCCGCGGCTGGTGAGACGCCCAAGGAGTTCACACTGCGGCTCCGGCTGGCGCGCGCGTCGGCGATGCTCCTCACCACCGCCGATTCGGTGCTGGACATTGCGCTCGAGTGCGGATTCCAAAGCCATGAGGCGTTTTGCCGGGCATTTCGAAGGCGCTTTGGGATGACACCCAGCGTTTATCGCACCCGCGGCTTCGCGGGCGGCATTGAGGCGGACGAAGCGATGGAACACGCGGGCATTGTCGACAGAGTTGCGCCTTGCATCGGGCTCTTTCATCATCATCGGGACGGGGGATCACAGACAAACAACATGGCGTACTCAATCACAAAAAAGGAAATTCCAGCACAGCCCGTGCTGGTTGTGAGACGGCGCGTGAAGCCGTCCGAGGTGGCAAGTACCCTGGCGGAAGTGCTCGGTTATGTGTTTACGCACGCGCAGCAGAACGGCATCGCGCTGGCGGGCCAGCCGCTCACGCGCTATGTGGAATGGGGGCCAGGACTGTGGACTATCGAAGCCGGAATGCCGGTGACAGCCCATTGCTGCGAGAGCCCGGTGGAAGCTGAGGTGCGGACCGGGACGTTGCCTGGTGGACTGGTGGCCACGACCACACACACCGGATCCTACGACAAACTCAACGAAGCGCACGCGGCGGTTCAACAATGGATGGAAGCCGAAGGACTCACGGCGGCGGGAGCGCCCTGGGAATCCTACACCACCGATCCGGCCGATTATCCCGATCCCAAGGATTGGAAGACCGACATTTTTTGGCCGGTGGCGAGTCCAAAAGCGCCGCGCAGCGACGTGGCGACGAAACCCGTGGTGTACCAAATGCCCGGCATGGACGCGGTACTAATTCAGCGAGACATCCCGTATCAGACTATCGACGCGAGTAATCTGACGATGGATGTTTATAGGCCGCCGAATTCGAATGCCGCCACGCGATTGCCCGCCGTTGTCTTCGTCATCGGATATTCCGACTTAGGCGCGGAAAGAACACTGGGCTGCAAGTTTAAAGAAATGGAGTCGTATATTACGTGGGCGAAATTAGTGGCGGCCTCCGGGCTGATCGCGATCACCTACGTGAATCACGAGCCGCTGCGCGATCTGGACGCGCTGTTCCGGCACCTGCGCGAGAATGCCGAAGCGCTGGGAATCGACGAGCATCGGATGGGAGTGTGGTCCTGCTCCGGCAACGTTCCCAGGGCGCTTGGGCTACTTATGCAAAAGGAAGATCTCAAGTGTGCCGCCCTGTGCTATGGCGTGACGCTGGATGTGGATGGGTTCACCGGTGTGGCCGAGGCCGCTAAGACGTGGCGGTTCGCCAATCCTACGGCGGGGAAATCCGTTCGCGACCTTCCACCGGATGTGCCGCTGTTCATCGCGAGAGGAGGTCGCGACGAAATGCCACGGCTCAATGAAGCGCTGGACCGTTTCATCGCCGACGCGCTAGCCGCGAATCTGCCGATTACCATCGCAAATCACGCCACCGGTCCACATGCTTTCGACCTGATGCACGATAGCGACACTTCGCGCGAGATAGTCCGGCAGATCCTGGCGTTTCTGCGCTTTCATCTGCTGGGGTAGCCAGAAAGGCCAATCGAGCAGGCTTAGCCTGCGTGCACCATACCGTGCTGATCGGCGTGGTGCTTTCCGGCTTCTTCGGAATGATGGGTAGCGTGCAGAGCATGTCCATGAGCGATGTGGGCATGATGGCCGGCCTTTTCGTGATCGCCCGATTGGTGGTGTGCGGCTGCTTCGCGGTGATGTTTCGCTGCCTGCTCATGATGTTCCGCGGCCTTCTGGTGATGCTCTGCTCCTTGATGAGCCATGATGTGGTGCCTCCCTTTGCTTTAGGTGAAAATCAACAACTCCCAGCAGTCTACAGCTGCAATTTGAGAATGGCGTGAATAATGGATTCTCTTTCGATGAAGTAATCTGCCGGCGTCCAGCCGTACCGTCTGCGTCATTTCACGCAGGTGCGATGCGAGTTCACGTCGCGCCGCCGCGTAAGTGATTGAAATCCCCGGATTCATGGGTGGCTGCAGGATTGCACCACTCTCCGGCGGAGGTAAAAGACAATGGCTGGAATCAGCTTGACACCCGCTGTAGTAGTTTGGGTAATTCTCGCAATCGCGACGCTCGGCTTGGCGCTGTATCGGAAGTTGATCTCCGCCAGCGAAGAGGACTTGATTCATCTGGGACCCGGAGAAGAGCGCCACATTCCCGAGCAGGTCGCGCTGGCAGGAAAACTGAAGGCGGTGGACCGCTGGGGCAAAACCCTGACGGTGATTACGGTAGTAGTGGGACTTGCGATGGCCGCAGTGTATCTGTACCAGGCGTTTTTGGTTCACCAGTAGGAGCTACTGCGGGGCTGTTTCGCCCTGAATCAGATCGCGGACGCTGCCAGACAATTGGGAATCTTCCAGGACAAAGAATAGGCCGCCTCGGCCGTTTTGACTGCTGTCGCAATGCGGCCCGGAGAGCGTCCCTTGCTGGTTGAGATCGCCGAAGATGGCGTAGTTGTGCTCGCCGGTGGATACGCCGATCTTGGCGTGATTCCCGTCGGGTTCGCCGACGCCATCGAATCCGATGGTTTTTTCTTGCCACGATCCCGTGATTGCGATCTCCACCGCGCCGGGGACGCCGAGCGACTTATCCCAACAAGCAACTGGCGTGGTTGCGGTGGTGGTTGGAATTTTTGGAGCAGCCCACCAGGTGGCGGCCCGCAACGGTTCGCCGCCGAGCAGCGCGGAAACCATCTGCCAGGGCGGGACGTTCAAGTCGGATGGCTTCGAGATGAGCAGGACACCGGTGGAAAGCGTGACTTCGGTGGCGGTCCTGCTTTTGGAGACTTTTCCTAGAGTATGGACCAGCGCCTGAATGTCGGCCGGCCCTCCATTGTTCACGATTTGAAGTTTGGCCGGGTTGGTTACCACGCTCGAATTCGCCAGAGCATGTAGGACTGCCACTACATCCGCTTTCGTCAGCCTGAGTGCGAAAAAATGCTGGCTCACTAGAACGTCATTGTCCGCCACGCAACCGAGCGTGTTTCCGTCAGTCTTGCGAGGTTCCATCGAACTGCCGGAAGCGGGCCAGGACGGAGTGGAGACTTGCAGCACCATTCCGCTTCCGTCGGCGTTCCACGCCAGCATGCCTTTGGAATGACCCTCGGGCGCGTCTTTATTGGGGAGCGGATCGCCGTAGAATTGATCGTTCCAGATCACATAGGAGAATGCGCCGTTGTATACCTCATCGAAAGTGGCCCCGAGCGGATCTGTGGTGGTGTCGCCGATGCATCCGCCGCCTTGCTGCAGAGTGTGATCGGCGCCGCTGGCAAACAGAAACTGCTGGCCGAAGTACTTATACCGTTGAACCGTGCCGCCGAAGGCGCAGGTTCTTTGCGCACCGCTACAGCCGGGAAACGACTCGGCATTGAATTTGAAAACAAACCACCAGTCCACTGGCTGTCCGCCTTTCAAAAGCGGGGCGGGCGCTTCTTGCGCCGTCAGTGTAAGGCACCAGCACACGAGCAGGAATCGGAAGATCATATAGTCTGATCGGCAAAAGCCGGGACGAAATGAGCTAATAGAAAAGGATGAAGGTTCTACTCTTTGGCGCGACCGGTATGGTCGGCCAGGGCGTCTTGCGCGAATGCCTGCTCGATCCAGAGATCGAAAGCGTGGTGTGTGTCGGGCGCGCCGCCACCGGCCAGCAGCATGCGAAGCTCCGCGAACTGATGCATGCCGATTTCCTCGATTTCTCGCCGATTGAGAATCAACTCCAGGGTTTCGACGCGTGCTTCTTCTGTCTAGGGGTATCGTCGGCTGGCATGAGCGAGGAGAACTACCAGCGCGTCACTTATGGAATTACCCTAGCCGCGGCGCGGACGTTGGCCCGACTCAATTCGAACATAACTTTCATCTATGTTTCGGGGACGGGGACGGACAGCACAGAGCGCGGGCGCGTGATGTGGGCTCGCGTCAAGGGAAAAACCGAGAACGAATTGCTGCGCCTGCCGTTTCACGCTGCCTATATGTTCCGTCCGGGCGTGATTGTGCCGCTGCATGGCATTCAATCGAAGACGAGGGTTTACCGAGCGTTTTACACGCTGCTGGGCCCGGTGCTGCCGTTGTTGCAGGGACGCTTTCCAAAGTACGTGACCACCACGGAACAGATTGGACACGCTATGCTCAAGGTCGCCAAGAATGGTTGGCCCAAGCGAGTGCTCGAGACGAGCGATATCAACGAGGTGTGAAATGCGTTTCCTAGTGCTCCTATTCGCGACGGCGAGCAGCGTGCTTTGCGCTGACGCCACTCTTTGGGGGCCAGTGGAAAGCGGCCTGCAATTAGGCATCGACGCCGCATCAACGGTTGAACCCGCATTACGCATTTTGCTCAAGAACATGGGATCTGAGCCACGAGATCTCCTGATTGGCTATCGCGCGCCGGTGGATCTCTACAACCTGGAGATCACGACTTCAGCGCCGAGCGCTAGCGAACAGCCGGTGCTCGATTTGAATGCTCTTCAGGCGCCTCCGCCTTCGCTTCTCTTGCCCATGACCGCACATCTTCAGCCGGGTGAAGTTCGCGTGTTCCGCTACCCATTGAGCCAGCTCATTTGCATCGTGAATCGAACAGACGTTCCGTTTCGCACTCTGCTGGAGCAAGGCTACAGCGTTCGCGCCACGTTCGAATTTCCTGGCGTGACATTAGCAACACCAGACTTAATTTATATGTGGTAGCATCCGTGGAGTGTCCGCGGTAGAAATCGACCAAATTACGAAGACATTCGACTCCGTAACCGCGGTGGACCGGCTTTCCCTATCCGTTCCTGAAGGTTCGGTTTACGGATTTATCGGGCCCAACGGCTCCGGTAAATCCACCACCATGCGGATGATCGCGAACATTCTTTACCCAGACTCGGGCAGCATTCGGGTGTTCGGCGAGGAACGTTCCGGCACTCGCTCCGGACTGATCGGTTATCTTCCCGAAGAGCGCGGCCTTTATCGCAAAATGCGAGTGCGTGCGCTGCTGGAATTTCATGGCCAACTGCGTGGCGGGCGGAATGTCTCGGCCGAAGTGGATGCCTGGCTGGAGCGCTTGGGGCTTAGAAATCGCGCGGACGACAAAGTAGAAACGCTCAGCAAGGGTATGAGCCAGAAGGTCCAATTCATCGCCACCGTCATTCCCGAACCCAAGCTGCTGATCTTGGACGAACCGTTCACGGGGCTTGATCCTGTGAGCGCCGATTCGATTCGCGGCACGATTCTTGAAATGCGCAAGCGCGGCTGCACCGTCATTCTCAGCACCCACGATATGGGCGTGGCCGAAAGCCTGTGCGACTCGATCTTTATGATCTTTCGGGGCAAGAAAGTTCTGGATGGGACGCTGGCCTCCATTCAGTCGAGCTATGGAAGCGATACGATTCGCGTGGAGGTGGAAGGCGGATCGTCCATGCTGGGGGCGTTGCCCGGGATCGAAAGAATCAAGGACCTGGGCCAGGTGCAGGAATTGCGAATGGCGGCAGGATGCGATCCGCAGCAAGTTCTTTGCACGCTTGCGGGGCGGACGCGAATTTCGTCATTTTCGGTGGTGAAGCCTTCGCTTCACGACATTTTTGTGCGGATTGCGGGCCCGCAGCCAGAGGAGATGGCCGTTGCGTAGAACCCTGCTGATTGCCAAACGCGATTACTTGCAAATCGTGCGGACCAAGGCGTACATCGTCGGCTTGATTTTGCTTCCGCTGCTATTTGGCGGCGGATTTTTGCTGATTCCGTTGGCCAATCGAGGTAACGCGAGGGACCTGCGCATTGCCGTGCTGGACCGGACTGGCGTCTCGGCGGCCGCTGTGATTCAATCCGCCGAGGAAGCGAATCGCAGGGCGCTGGCCAATGCTCCGTTCGGATCGCAGGGCGCGCCGCGTTATAGCTTCGAGGAAGTGAAGCCCGAACCCGACCAGGACGCTCAGCTTTTGTCGCTTTCCGATCGCGTTCGCAACGGCGAACTATTTCTGGTTCTCGACATCTCTCCGGAGGCTCTTCGGCCGTCAGGCGATTCCAAACAGGAACTTGTCCGTTATTACACCAATTCCGGTGGAATCGTCGATCAACAGAGTTTCTGGCTGCCTGGCGCGGTGAACGACGGTCTGCGCCGCGTGCGTCTTACACAGGCAGGCGTGGACCCAGCGCGTGTGCCCGGTGTTTTGGGCGATGTCGCGGTGGTGTCCATGAACCTGGTCTCGAAAGATCCAGCGACCGGGAACATCGTGCAAGGTCATAAGAAGAATCCGATTCAGACTGGCGCCGTACCGTTCTTTCTGGTCTTTCTGCTGTACATCATCGCGATCTTCGGCTCGGCGCCGAATCTGGGAGCGGTAGCTCAAGATAAAATGCAGCGCGTATATGAAATGTTGCTGAGCTCCGCTTCGTCATTTGAACTCATGATGGGCAAGGTGTTGGCCGCGGTGGGCGCATCGCTGACCAGCTCCACGGTTTACATTATCGGCGGACTACTGGCGCTGGCGGGCATGGCGATGTTCGGGATTGCGCCGCTGCATTTGATTCCTTGGTTTTTTGTGTACGTGGTAGCGGACGTCGTGATGCTCGCCGCCTTGGGCGTCGCGCTGGGATCGGCATGCGCCACTCCGCAGGATGCCCAGCAGTTTGCGTTCTTGCTGATTCTGCCCATTATGATTCCGATGTTTGTGCTCACTCCGGTGATGCAGCAGCCCAACGGCGGGCTCGCGGTGGCGATGTCGTTCATTCCGCCATTCACGCCTGTGGTTATGCTACTGAGGCAGGCTCTTCCGGGAGGCGTCCCCTGGTGGCAGCCGTGGCTCGGTTTGGTGGGCGTGGTGGCGTGGGCCGTCGTCATGATCTGGGTAGCGGCGCGCATCTTCCGCATCGGTATCCTGTCCCAAGGCAAGACGCCACAGTTCGCGGAACTGGCGCAATGGGTGATGCGCGATTAAGATTGTTGGCCGCTGATGAACGCAGATCGACACCGATAAGAAATTCGCTCCGATTGACACTTAGGCCGGGGCGAATGTAGGATCGATACGATTCACAAGAAAGGTCGATATGAGGAATCCACGTTCGCTCGCCCTGATGGGCCTCGCGTTAATCACCACTGCGGCATCCGCGCAGCAAAAGGTGCAATGGGATAGCAAGTACAACATTCCGGTGGCGCCCACCGGATTGGCCCATCGTCCGCTGCCGGATCACCCGATGGTGTTCGATACCGCGGAAGGGCAGAACATCCGCGTGGTGGTGGTGACCAAGGCGCTGGAGTATCCCTGGAGCCTAGCCTTTCTTCCCGACGGGAACATGCTTGTGACCGAGCGGCCGGGACGGCTGCGCATTATTCGTAATGGCGTGCTCGATCCTAAGCCGATCGCTGGCGCACCGGCCTCCTACTGGGCCGCTGAATCGGGCGCACCTGGCGCGGTGCATGGGTATATGGACATCGCGCTGCATCCTCGATTTGCCGAGAATCATCTCTTGTATCTCACCTACACCAAGCCGCTTGAGGGAGGAAAGAGGACCACGGCCATCGCGCGCGGGCGGTGGGATGGCAGCGCGCTCAAAGATGTGCAGGACATCTTTACTCTGGATGAAGGAAGCACCTCGCGTATCGCCTTCGGAAGCGACGGCATGCTGTATATGACCACTACCGGCAAAGATCCGCAGGATCCGAACACGCTGGGCGGCAAAGTGCTGCGGCTGCGCGACGATGGTTCCGTCCCGCCCGACAATCCGTTCGTGGGGCAAGCCGGTCATCGGCCGGAAGTGTACACGATGGGCCATCGCAGTGCGCTTGGTCTGGCCTTGAATCCCACGACCGGCGAGATGTGGCAGAACGAAAACGGCCCGAACGGCGGCGACGAGATCAACATCCTGAAGCCCGGCCGCAATTACGGCTGGCCGCTGGTGAGCTATGGCCGCACGTATCAGGGGCCGTGGCAGGTGTCGCCTCCCGGCCACCCGGGTTTTGAAGCGCCAGTCGTAATTTGGATCCCGGCCATTGCGGTATCCGGCATGACCTTCTACACGGGCGACAAGTTTCCGAAGTGGAAGGGCGACGTGTTTGTGGGCTCGCTCCGCACGGGCGAGATTCCAGGAACCGGCCACTTGGAGCGGATACTGTTCAACGACAAGATGGAGGAACTGCGACGCGAAGCTTTGCTCCGCGAATTACGGCAGCGCATCCGTGATGTTCGGCAAGGCCCCGACGGATTGTTGTACCTGCTTACAGACGAGAAAGAAGGCGCCGTGCTGCGAATCGAGCCGGCCGAGTAGCCCCGCTTGGGTGCTGCTGGTGGAAATCTCAGCCACGGGCAAAGACCACGAAGCCGTTGGCCGGAATCACAATGCTGGCGGAAGCCGAAAAGCCGTGCATCGGCGGCCCTGACGCGGTGATGCCTCCGCCATTGCCTGCGACGATGGGGTTCACCCAGTTGTCGTAGACGTCGCTGTTGAAGACTTCAGCCCATGCGCCGGGGCCGGGAAATCCCACGTTGTAGTTGTACCAGGTGGTTTCAGAGAGCGTGGCGACTACCACTACATCCTGACCGGTGCCTTCGAGCCAGCGATGAAATGCAAGCACCCGGTTCGCATCGTGGACGTGGAACGGATTGACGTTATCGCCCCGTAGAGCCGGATGATTCCAGCGCAGGCGAATGAGATCCTGCGTGAAGCGCAGATGATTTACCATGGCGACGTCGGTTCCACTGTTTAATCCGTCCCAATAGAGGAGATTATCGGACGCCGTGGGATCCCAACTCCACTGTTTATCTTCCAGAAACTCCTGACCCATGAAGAGCTGTGGAATCCCAGGCGCGGTGAGTAGAATCCCGGTGGCAAATCTGGATCGGCTGCGGGCATACCAGCTACGACGGTCGGCCGAATCGGCGAGAAACGGAATGCGCTGATCGGTGTTCACCTTCACGATGTCGTGGTTCTCGACGCACGGCACGGTCTGCCAGGCATGCGCGAAGCCGCCGGGATAGAGGGCGCCCGCGATACTGTCGAAGTTGATGGCGGACTGCTGGCCATAGGAAGCTGCCTGGACCGCCGTGCGGACGGCGCTGCGCAGCCCATCGTGCTGCAGGACGTCGAATCCCGCGCCGCCATCAGCCACCGCAGTTACGATGGATTGCGAAGATTTCGGATAGTTTCCCACTTCGCCCGGCCAGAACTCGGCGTTTTGGAGCAGGCGAGGCTGGATGTACCGGAGCGTGTTGGTGAGGTTGCAACAGAAGCTCCAGCCTGAATCGCCATTCATCGATATCAGATCGCTGATTTCGTCGTAGCGGAATCCGTCGGCATGGAGCTCCTGGATGTAATAACTGGCATTGTTGATGATGAACTGGCGGACGTCGTTATTCCAGAGAGCGAAAGATAGTCCGCCGGTGCCGCGGTCCTGATCGGTGAAATAGAGGCTGTTATTGTTGTTGCCGGTGACGGCGCGATCGAAGAAGTAAATACATTGGTCGTCGGGCCGGTTGTTGGGATTGAATCCGCCGGCATGGTTATAGACCACATCGAACGCGACGGCGATTCCGTAGACGTGGCAGAGATCGACCAAAGCTTTGAGTTGAGCTGGTCCGGACACGATGTCGTTCAGCGCCAGCGGCGACAGGCTCTTGGCTTGGAGAAGGCCGTTGATGGTTACCAAATATTGCGTCAGGGCGGACGGATCGGTGACGACATACGGGAAGTCCGGGGAAAAATAATCCGCGCCGTCGTAGCCCAGGGACGGATCGGTTTCCACTTCGTCCACCGGCAAGGGCTGGAGTACGTTGATTCCCAGGGCTACGAGATAGGGAATCTTACCGATCATATCCAGATATGTGGAGGCGATTCCCGGTTGAGTGATCGCATAAGTTCCAATATGCAACTGATAGACGATCATATTGCTGAAGTCGGGTGTCACGAAGCTCGCGTCGTGCCAGGGGTATCCCGTCCCGGATCGAATAATGCAGCTACAAGTTGGGAATGGCGCGTCGGTGGCCAGCTGGCGCGCGTACGGATCGCGCTTGTAGCCGCTGGAGCCCGCGCCCGTCACCCAGAAGTGATACAGGTCGCCTTCCTGGGCATTTTGCATGAAGCCGGTCCAGTAGCCGGTGGCGTCTTTTGACAGCAGCAGGTCGTCAGTCTGGGTGGTGTATTGCGTTCCGCCAAAAGTGCCGTTGAGATAAACAGCCGACGCGCGCGGCGCCCACGTGCGGAAAGTGGCCCCGCCTCCAGCGACGAGGGTGGCTCCCATGGGAGTGGCCAGGGAAATATTTTGTTGAGAGATCATGCGAACCTCCCATATTTACTTTAATCCTGCCGGGTTTAATCGTGCCGGAGCGCGATCATTGGGTCCACGCCGGCTGCTCGACGTGCGGGAATGGCCGCTGCCAGCACGGTGGTGAGCAGCAACCCGAGCAGCACGAAAATAACCAGCAAAGGATCGACGGCAGGAGTTGCCATTACACTGGCACTGAGCGCACGGCTGCCAGCCAAGCTCAACAACAGCCCGATCCCTATGCCAGTCAATCCCATGGTTGCGGCTTGCTTCAGGATCAGTTGCATCACCTGTGGCCGCGCCGCACCCAGCGCCATGCGGATGCCGATCTCGCGCGTCCTGCGGGCCACCTGATAGGCCACCACCGCGTACAGGCCGACCAAGGCCAGGGCCAATCCGAGCAACCCGATGGACGCGACTAGCCCGTTTAGAAAATGCATCAACCTCACCGCGCGCTGATCGACGACCTCGGCCATGGTTCTCACTCCGAAGACCGGAACATTCGCATCAATGGAGCGAACCGTTTCACGGAGTGGCGCCGCCAGGGCCGCCGGATCCCCATAGGCCTCGGCGATCAGCGCCATCTGCCCCCGCGGACTTTGGCTGAACGGCAGATACAAGTATTCGAGAGGCGGCTCGAACAGCTGTACATACTTGATGGTCGGGGTGACGCCAACAATCTCGATCCAGGGGGCGCCGGGCTGATTGAGCCGGACTCGTTTCCCGATGGGATTCCGCCCCAGGTAGTGCTTGGCGAACAGTTCATTGACTATCGCAACCCGAGGCGAATCCGCACGGTCTGTCGACTGGAATGCGCGGCCCTGAAGTAGCGATATGCCAAGCGTCTGGAGGTAATGGTCATCCACGGTACTGGCCCACACGTTGGCGCTCTGCTGGCCGGGTGGAAACTGGTAGCCTTCGGGAATCACGGCTTCGCCACGCCAATTGTTCATCGGAATTGAGGATGAGAGCGTTGCCGATTTCACCCCTGGCATTACGCGAACCCGCTGGATCAGGTTCTTGTAGAACAGATCGGTCTGTTCGGGAGTGTAGCGAATCAGCGTGGGGTCCAAACTCATGCTCAGCCGATGGTCAATGCTGAATCCGGGGCCATGAGTCAGCAAGTAGCCGAAACCGCGAAACAGTTGAGTAGCCGCAACCAGCAGCACGACAGCACCGGCGATCTGTACGGTGACCAGCGCATTCCGTCCGAAGAGCCGCTTGCGATGTTGATCCGAAGGTGCTGCCTTGAGTGCCGGCACCAGGTCGTTCCTGGTGGCTTGCAGCGCCGGGGCCAGCCCGAACAAAGTCGCGGTGATTATTGAAATAAGTAGAGTAAACAAAAGCACCCGCGTATTGAGCTCGACGAGGGTTTGGGTCGGAATATCGCCCGCTTGCGGCAGCTTCGAAGTCACGTCGATGGCAATCTGGGCGACCAGGAGCCCCAGCGTGCCGCCCGCCGCAGCAATCAACAGGCTTTCGGCCATGAGTTGCCGTACCAACCGGCTGCGGCTAGCGCCGATAGCCAACCGCACCGCGATCTCGCATGCCCTGGCCTGGCCCCGGCTCAGGAATAGGTTCGCGACATTGGCGCACGCGATCAGCAGAGCGACCACGACGATGACGAACAACATCGCGATCATCACTGGCGTTGCCGGATCATTGTCCACTCGCGCCTGCAATTCGGTGCGGATGGCCGCTCCAAAAGCCCGGTTCGTCGCCGGGTAGGACTGTTCCAGGGATTTGGCCAGCGCCGAAGCCTCCGCGCTGCCGGCCTGAATGGAGACACCCTGCTTCAAGCGTCCCTTGACGGTAAACGCGCGGCTGCTCCGATTGGTGAGCAGGTCGCGATTTGAGGTGAGCATTAAGGGGGCCATCTGGGCCGGAACATAAAAGGCCGGCCGGGTGAACTGATCCATCCCCGTGAAGGATTCCGGCGCAACCCCGATCACGGTGAAATCCAAACCATTGAGCCGGACGGTCCGGCCGATCACTGCTGTATCCGATGAGAACTCGTTTTCCCAGAACGAGTGCGCCAGAACCAAGACCGCGTTTCGTCCAGGAGCCTGATCCTCCTCAGGCCTGAATCCGCGCCCGAGCTGCGGTTCCGTCCGCATCACGCGGAAGAAATTGCCGCTCACCAGGAACCCATACTTCATTTGCGACTGCGCCTTGGCATCTTTCGAGAAGCCAAAGGGCGTCAATGAATAGGCAACCAATCCGTCAAAAGACTGGAGTTTGTCGCGATAATCCACAAAATCGCGATACGACATATCACCGTAGATCCCGCTGGGCGTTCGCGCGGACAGCTTCACTACTTGCGAAGGGTTCGGGACTGGCAAAGGGCGCAAGACCAGTCCATCCCCAAAGCTGAAGACGGCGGCAGTAGCGCCAATGCCGAGTGCGATAGAAACGATGGCGGTTAGGAAGAATCCCGGATTATTCCGGAGCATGCGGATGGCGTAACGCAGGTCGTTCAGCATGGGGTCTGAGAGAGCACGCAGCCCTCCGTTTGCGAACTCGCTGCACGGCAGTAACATAACGATCCAGCGTTTCTGCCGTGGCGTTCGCTCTTGGGACGGGGGGCCTCAGGAACGAGCGAAACCGAAACCGGTCCGGGGGCCGTCGAACCCTTGAGTGGAGGCGCGGGGGAACATGAAGGCGGTGGGGGAAGCGCAAGGCAAGATCAGCGGGCGGATCATCATCGAGCAGCTCATCCGCAACATGGAACTGGGGCAGTTCGAGATGGGCTATAGCATCTTGACGCCGTGCATTTTCAGCCTCTATTTGCACCCGGACGATTACGCGCGGCTCAGTGGGGTGTTTGACCTGATCCGTGAAGACGCCAAGAAAGCACTGGCTGGTCGGTTGGCCCAACTGAATGCCAAACCACTTGGGATAGGGGCGTTGCGAGGCGCGAAGAATCGCAAGCCATACAAGATCGCGAGCAAGGATTGGACTTTCGAGTTTTTTCCCGATTCCGAGGGCGCGGTGCCGCTGGGCGACGTGGAGATTCACTCGGAGTTGAATGAGACGCCGCAGCCGGGATATCACGGGACGAAGACAACGCTGCTGGATCGGGAGCCGAGCGTCGGGGCTATTACGGGTCGCGCGGGTGTTCGGCCGGAAACCAGGCAATCGGGCGAGCGCGTGTACGCCGAGATTCGATACGAAGACGATTCTGGTCCGCAACTTTACTTGATGACCCAGGACGAGATTAGCGTGGGCCGGGGCGGCGATGGCGCGCAGGTCAGCCTGGCACTTTATACCAATGATGAAGTTTCGCGTGAGCATCTGCGCGTGCGATTCGACCCGGCGCACAGGCGCTTCGTCATCCTCGACAAAAGTATGAACGGGACGTGGCTCAACGGCAAACGGCTGGCGCGGGGCGTAGAGGAAACGCTGCCCGCGAAGGCGCAGATCGGCGTAGCCGAAGTGATCACCTTGCAATTTGAGGAACGGACGTGATTCGCATTCCCTACATCGCGCACATTCCTTTCGTGCTGCTATTCCTGGGATTCGCGCTGTGTTTCGTGATCGCGCAGGTAGCGTTGCGGCGGCGGTGACAATGGCGAAGACTCTCGAGTGGCGGTCGGCGACGGCCAGCGATCCGGGGCGCATGCGCGCGGAGAATCAAGATCGAGCATACGCCGACGATGAGCTGGGGATCTTCCTGGTAGTGGACGGGCTGGGTGGTCACGCGGCGGGCGAGAAGGCCGCCGAGACTGCTGTCGACGTGATCCGAACGGAGATGGCGAAGCCAGAAGGCGACCCGCGAGATCGAATCCGGAGGGCGATCACGGCCGCTAATAATCGCATCTTCGAAGAGGCGGCTGGCAACGAAACCTGGCGCGGCATGGCGTGTGTCCTGACGCTGGCGGCGATCGCGGACGACAGGGTGATCGTCGGCCATGTCGGCGATTCTCGCCTTTACCTCACCTGGAACGGCGCCATCCGCAAGCTGACGTCGGACCATTCGCCGGTGGGAGAGCGGGAAGATGCGGGCGAGCTCACCGAGGCGGAAGCGATGGGACATCCCAGGCGTCACGAGGTGTTCCGCGACGTGGGTTCGCGACTCCGGGAGCCGGATGAAGAGGATTTCATCGAGGTGAAGGAGTTCCTCTTCAAGCCGGATGCCGCGATTCTTTTGTGCAGCGATGGCCTGAGCGACCTGCTGACTTCGGCTGAACTGCTGGATGTGATGGAGCGCTACAATGGCGATCCCGGGCTGGTGGCGCACGAGCTGGTGGAGGCCGCTAATGTGGCCGGCGGGAACGACAATATCACGGCTATCTTCGTGGCAGGAAGCGAATTCCTGGGCAGCGCGTCGTCTGCGGCAGCGGAGGCTCGAGCGCGAAACGCGATCACGAAAGCGCGCGATGGGGTGGCCGGGACGGCGGGCGTGGAGCCGGGAAAATCTAAGGTGGCGCGAGCCCTGACTACGCGAGTGGCCTTCTTGGTTTACGGGTTTGTACTGGGAGTGGTGCTGGCGCTGGCGCTGCGTTGGCCGAAACCCTGAGCTGGGCCGCGCGTCAATCTCTACGATCGGCTTGTGCTTAGAACCAGGCAGTTTGGCGCCTACGAGGTGATCCGCAAGCTTGCGCGCGGGATGACCGACGTGTATCTGGCCTTCGATACCAGCGCCAATCGACACGCGGTATTAAAAATTGTTGAGGAGTCGCCCGACCCCCTGACGCAATTGATCCTGGAAGCGGAGCGGCGCGGCGCCGACTTGCAGAAGCAACTGCACGATGCCGACGCGCGCGTGATCGAAGTCTACGACTACGGGCATCTGGACGGATTCTTCTTCGTCTCCATGCAGTACATCGAGGGCCGGACGGTGGCCGAGATTCTGAAGCAGGAGGGGCGCATTGAGCCAGCGCGCGCCGCACGATTTACAGGCGAGATCCTCAGCCAGCTCGACAAGCTGCATTCGTTTCAGGCCACCATCGATGGGCAGCGGCGGTCGGTAGTGCATGGCGACATCAAACCATCCAACATTCAGATCGGAGCAGACGACGAAGTCCGGCTGCTGGATTTCGGAATCGCCAAGGCGCTAACGTTTACGCATAGCCGGACGCATCTGGGATTGGGCAGTCCCAGTTATTGCTCGCCCGAACGATTGAGCCGGGGACAGGTGGACCGGCACGCGGATCTGTGGGCCGTCGGCGTCACGTTGTACGAAATGGTGGCGGGAGTGCCGCCCTATCAGGCGCAAGATACGCGCAAGTTGGAGGCGCTGATCCAATCGCGACGGCCGCCGCGCGCGCTGCCGGAGAGCTGCCCGGACGCGATGACCGCGATTCTGCACAAGGCGCTGGCGAGCGATTTGCACCAGCGCTATGTCTCGGCATCGGCGTTTGAAAACGACGTGACATTATTCCAGCAAAACAGGCCGACCGTCGCCGAAATGGAGCGGCGGGTTTCATGGAAGAGCAATCCGACGGTGGAGAGGCAGCGGCTGCCGCACATTCCCCAGCGCGTGGCCAGCATGGCCGAAACCGTGCGGCGCAGCGTGCTGAAGCTGAAGCCACCGCGCGCGCAACAACTGGTTTCTGTGATGAGCGTTCTTGTGGCGTTGTGCTGGGGCTTGCTGGCCGGCCTGGTGGTGTGCGTGCCGCTTGGCTACTACTATCGCTTCTGGAGCGAGAGCAGTGTGTTGCGCGGGAGCCTGGACTACACGCGTGCCAGCATTGGCGAAATCAATCGGGATTGGGATCTGCTGCAGCGCGTCCAAAGGCAGAACGCGTTCCTGGGCGGAATTTCTCCTGCGAATCGTCTCGAAGGCAACGTGCGCACGGCGTTGCTACAAGCGGGGGATGAGGTGATCGAAGGCTATCGCAACAATTCCGATCCGCGCATTCAGGATTTCGACTGGCCGAAGGCCGAGGTGTGCTTCACGCATTTGATTGAGATGGACCGCGGCGATCGCATGGCGGAAGGAAAGCTGGCGTTGTGCCATGGTTATGAGAATCTGGAGCACGCCGAACACGCCGCACAGGCCGATTTCGCTGATGCCGTGTCGTTGATGCCGCATTCGCCCGATCCGCATTTGGGGCTCGCGCGCATCGATGTTTATTCGCTGAAGAACATCGGGAAAGCGATGGCCGAGTTGCATGAAGCGCAGCGTTTGGGTTTTCAGCCTGGTCCGAGGGAAACGGAAGAGGAGGCGGATGGCTATCGCTTTCGAGCGACGGCGGAGTTGGAGCAAGCGCGAAAGAGCGGGGGGAACAATCGAGCGGCGGAAGAGCGCTATCTTCGGCTGGCCCAGCGCGACTTCGATCGCGCGCGGCAATTGTACGAGCCGATCGAAGGATTTTCGAATGTGAGCGTCGCGCTACGGCAAGTGGATGACGACGATCGCGCACGGCAGGAGATGTCCGACGCGCTCAACAAAAAGGCCAAACCGGTGAGACGGCCGCGCTATGCCACGCGGAGGGCGCATTGGCAGTAACGAAGAGCTGGGAATCGAGAGTTCTCGTCACTGGCGTTCGGCCGGGGGCTGCGCCGGGTCGCGTGGGTTGGCGCGAATTCGTTTGGCTGGCGTTGTCGTCCGTACTGGTGTCCGCGGGATTGTTGATGGTGTACTCGGCCAAGACGCAGAGCTTTCAGCAACTGTCGGCGGCGTTAGCGCACGGGGGATTGCTGGACTTGAATCAAGTAAGCAAGCCTGAGCAATTGCTGCCGTTCTTGCAGGCATTCCAGGATGAGACAACGCGCCAGGAAGCGGCGAACAAGATGTTCGACTATCTCTCGGCGCATCGGCCGTTGCCGAATGTGGGCGCCCTGGCGCGATTGCATTTGGGGATACCAGTAGCGAAGCTGAAGCCCGCGTTGATCGTGCGCACGCCGGGCGAATTTCAAACGCAGTTTCTGATGTGGATCGCACTCTACTTGGCTGCTTTCCACGTCGTATTTCTGATCTGGCGATGGAGCGCGTTGCGTGGCGACTTCGCGATTCTGCCCGCGATTCATCTGCTGACCGGCATCGGTCTGATCCTCGCGGTCAGCTTGCGCGATCCGCTGCGCGATACGCTCGAGTTCAGCAAGTTTGGGTGGGGCGTGGCGCTGGGCTGCCTGGTGTTGTTGCTGCCTTCGCTGCGCGCGTTCAATTACCAGCGTTTTTCGACTTGGTGCTACACACCTTTGTTCGGAGCACTAGCGCTGTTTGTCTTACTAATGCGATTCGGCTCCGGCCCTGGCGGCAACGACGCGAAGGTGAATCTTGGTCCGTTTCAGCCAGTGGAAGCGATCAAGATCCTGCTGGTGTTTTTCCTGGCCGGATATTTCATGCGCAATTGGGAGCGGCTGCGCGATTTGCGCGAGAAGAAATTGCTGCCGAGCTGGATCGGCGTGCCGCGCGTCTCGCACGTACTGCCGGTGATGTGCGCCGTTGCATTGGCGCTCGGGTTCTTCTTTATGTTGAAGGATCTTGGACCGGCGCTCGTGACCGGATTTCTTTTCCTCGCGATGTTCGCCGTAGCGCGTGGACGTGCGGGGCTGGCGGTCCTCGGCCTGGTTTTATTAGTTGGCGGCGTGGTGGTGGGATACCACATGGGCAAGCCGGCCACGGTGGTGGATCGCATCAACATGTGGCTGTCGCCTTGGGACAACGATGTACACGGCGGCAATCAACTGGCGCACTCGCTGTGGGCGTTTTCGACCGGTGGTGCTCTGGGATCGGGACCTGGTTGGGGCGATCCGGAAATGATCCCGGCGGGGCACACGGACCTAGTGCTGCCCGCGGTCGGCGAAGAGTGGGGGTTCTCGGGCGTAGCAACCGTGCTCTTGCTGCTCGGATTTCTGGTGTGGCGCGGAATGCGCATCGGTTTGGAGGCGCTGAACGACTACGGGCTGTTTCTTGCGGTGGGCCTGTCGTCGCTCATTGCGTTTGAGATGTTGCTGATTTCGGGCGGCGTGCTCGGTGCGATTCCGCTCTCGGGCGTGGTGTCGCCATTCCTGAGTTTCGGCAATACGGCGATGCTGGCGAATTTCCTGATCTTTGGGATTCTGGTCTCGATCTCGAATCAGGGAAGGGGAAGCGTGGTGGTGGATGAGCCCTTCCGTAAGCCCGTAGTTCGGCTGGAATGGGTTCTGGGCGCAGCCGCGGCGACGCTGCTCGGGTTCGCCGCGTATTATCAGGTGGCGCGCGATCAGGATTTCCTGGCTCGCGAGGCGAAGGTCTTTGAAGACGATGGCGTGAAGAGGCCGCAACGCAACCCACGGCTCAATTCACTGGCGCGCGAGATCCATCGCGGAAACATTTTCGACCGCAATGGTGTTTTGCTTGCAACCAGCGATTGGAACGAACTGGAGCGGCGTCGCGATCAATATTCGAAGCTGGGTGTTTCGATCGATGCGGCGTGCTCCAGGCTGGACAACAGGCACTATCCGTTCGGATCGCTGACAGCGCATATTCTGGGCGATCTTCGCACTGGCGACAATTTCCATGCGACGAATGCGTCGCTGATCGAGCATGATTCGAATGGGAAGCTGCAGGGCTTCACGGATTATCGCGAGCTGGCGCCCCTGATCCGGTATCGGCATCAACCGGGGAATCCAGAGATTGCGAAGCTGATGGCGCGGGATCGGGATGTACGGGCATCCATCGACATTCGACTGCAGATGCGCGCGGCAAAGGCGCTGGACGATCGGCTGGCCAAGGCGCATAAGGACAAGGGCGCGGTGGTGGTGATGGACCCGAACACGGGCGATGTACTGGCATTGGTGAGCGCTCCCGCGCCCGATTCGAAGTCGCAAACCACGCCGGAGGAGCTGTTCGACCGCGCTCGATATGGCCAGTATCCGCCGGGCTCGACATTTAAGCTGGTGACGGCGATGGCGGCGCTGCGGCTGGATCCGGCGCTTGAAAACAAGAGCTTCAGTTGCCGGCGGCTGCCCGATGGCCGCGTGGGGGCGATCATTCCCGGATGGCGCAAGCCGATTCGCGACGACGTGGGCGATTCCGCGCATGGAACGCTGACCATGCATCAGGCCATCGCGGTTTCGTGCAATGCGTATTTCGCCCAGCTCGGAGTTTTCTCTGTGGGAGCGAAGCAGTTGAGCGATACCGCTAAGCTGCTGGATATCCCGGCGGGTAGCATTGCCGATATACAAGCGGCGATGCCGTTCGCGTCTTACGGACAAGGTCCGGTGCTGGTGACGCCGTTTAAGATGGCGCGCGTTGCCGCCACGATTGCCGCCAACGGCTCGATGCCGGAAGGGCGCTGGGTGATCGATGGGAGCAATGCGCGGACCGCGCCGACGAAGCAAATTGTCGCACCGGATCTCGCGGCGTTTTTGGCCAGCGCGATGCGATCGGTGGTAGTGGAAGGAACGGCGCGGCGTGCGATGAAGGGCGAGGCGGTGAGCGTGGCGGGGAAAACGGGCACAGCGCAATTGGACGAAGGCATGCCGCACTCGTGGTTTGCAGGATTTGCGCCATATGAGGGCGACCGCGCGAAAAGCATCGCGTTTGCCGTGGTGGTGGAACATGGAGGGTATGGAGGAACGACGGCTGCGCCGATTGCGCGAGAGATTGTCGATGCCGCCGCGGAGTTGGGGCTGGTGAAATGAAGCTATCGGAGTTGATTGAACGGCTGGGAAGAACCGTATTCGAAGCGCCGTTCGGCGCAACCGCGCAGCTGATGGGCGAATCGCCCGAGGTGGCCGAGATCCGCATTGCGGTGCTGGATGAGGTGAAGAAGAAGATCCAGCGGGCGGGAGGACAAGCGCTCTTCCCCTACAACGTGGTGCGAATTCAGATCAGGGCGGCTGCCGATGAAGGCGCGGTTTTCGAACGCGACTTTTTTCGCAGGTTCTTCGATGAAGAGTTGCGCAAGGGGTTGTCCAAAGAGACTTGCCGGTTTCCGGAAGATCTGCGCGTGGAAATTCGCGCCACCGCGGAGGGTGGCGATTGGCTCCGTGTGGAAATGCTGGCCGAAGACATCGCGCCAACCGAAGAAACTCCGCGCGCTCGAAAGGCCGCTCGGTTGGTAGTGGCCGCGGGAACCGCCAACAAAGCTGAGATCCCGCTGCAAAAAGGCCGCACCAACATTGGACGATTGGGCGACGTCTACAAATCGGAAGGCCTCTCGCGCCGCAACGATCTGGCGTTTGCCGCGGACAATCCCATCAATCGGACGGTGTCGCGCGAACATGCCCACATTGTTCACGACAAAAAGACTGGCGAGTATCGCTTGTACAACGATCGTTGGTACAAGCGCGGCAACAGGGCCGAGAACAATTGCGGGCTCTGGATCGTGCGTGATGGCATGGGGCAAGAGGTGCACCGCGACACGCGCGGCACGCGGCTGCTGCCGGGGGACGAGATTCATCTGGGCAAGGCCGTGGTTAAGTTTCAGATCAAGTAAGAGGATCAGACCAGATCCAGGGCCTGCTCGAAATCGGCCAATAAATCGCGCCAGTCTTCAATGCCGATGGAGATACGTACCAGCCCGTCGGTCACTCCGGCGGCGGCGAACTCCTCTTCGGTGAAGCCCGAATGGGTGGTGGTTTTCGGATGGCACACCAACGTTTCCACGCCACCGAGCGACACCGCATTCCGGGCGATGCGCAGGTTGCGGAGAAACTCGAACGCGGCTCTCTTGCCGCCGCGCAGCTCAATGGACAGCATCCCACCGGCGAAGTCGCACTGCTTGCGCACGATCTCAATTTGCTCAGGATCGGTGAACAGCGTGGGATGTAAAACGCGCTCCACTTTCGGGTGCTTCGCCAGACGAATTGCGATTCTCTCGGCGTTTTTGCTGGAACGATTCATGCGCAGCGTTACGGTGGGCAGGCGGCCTTCCAGCATCCAGCATTCGTCGGGCTGCAGAATGTTGCCGAACAGGTTGCGCTTGGAGCGCATCTGTCGAATCAGGGTGGGGTCGCTCGCTATGGCCACGCCCGCAATCAGATCGCTGAGACCCGAAAGATATTTGGTGGCCGAGTACAAACATAGGTTGGCGCCCAACACGAGTGGATGCTGGAATGTGGGGCCTAGAAGCGTGTTGTCCACCATGACCAGAGGTTTGGGGTCCAGACGCGCAACCCGATCGGTGGCGTGCCGGATATCGGTCATCACGATGGTGGGATTGGCGGGCGTCTCAATCAGGACGATCGCCAGGTTCTTGGTGGACCGAATGGCATCGTCCATCTCGCCGGCATGTCCGGCTTGGACGGGAATTCCGCCGATGCCAAGCGTGCTAAGAAAATCCTCAATCAGGTGCTGCGTGCCGCCGTAAATCGGAACGGTGTAAATGATGTTTTGGCCGGGGCGCGCGAAGGTGAACAGCGCGGTGACGATGGCGGCCATTCCCGAGTTGAAACACAAGGCCGCGTGCGCGCCGGTTTCGAGCGGCACCACTCGCGATTCAAGGATCTCGGCGTTGGGGTGATTGAAGCGCGAATAGATCAGGTCGGGCTGCTCGCCCACATGGGGCTGAGCGCGGCCGGCCACCAGGTCGAAGGCGCGCTCGGCCGCTTCCGGGCTCGGGAAAACGTAGGTGGAACTGCGGAACACCGCGGGACGCGCCGATCCGACCGAAAGGCTGGGATCGAAACCGCGGGTGAGAACTTGGGTAGGCGGGCGGAGGTCCTGCTGATCGGCCATTTACTGCCTCCGATTTCAGTTTAGACCATTGCTCCCGGTGGCTACGACGTACGGGAGAACAGCGACAACAGACCCGACAGCGAACTGTTTTTCTTGTTGGGCGCCTCAGAGCTTCCGGCCAGGCGATCCACCAGCCCGATCACGCTTTTGCCGAAGCTGGTGGCGGCACCCATCGGCTTGCCCTCCATCAGGGACTTCTGAATGGCCTCGTAATCGGAGGGCATGATGTGAAAAATGTCGGTGTGCAACGCAGTGCCGATCACATCTTTGCTCAGCCCGGTGTGACGGTCATAGCGATTCACGATGAGACGCAGCTTGTAGCGGCCGACGTTGTTGGCATCCAGGTATCCCATGGAGCGCTGCACGGCTTGCAAGGCGGTGAGCTCGTTGGTGGTGACCAGCAGAATCTCGTCGGCCATTTGAGCTTGGCTCAGGTTCCAGTCTCCATACACGCCGCCGGTATCAAGGACCACTAAGTCATATATTCCTCGAGCGTATTCAATGATGCTGCTGGCGTCCTTCAGCTCGCTCATTCCTTCCGTCATAACTTCCGGCGAAAGCAGTACGTCTACGCCTTGCCGGGTAGTGACGATAGATTTCCACAGGTCGGCATCAATATCGTGCGAGCGCGCCAGCGCGTCCATGAAGCTGTAGCTGGATTTGATCTTCAATAGGAAGGACAGGGTTCCGGCCAGCGGATCCAGATCGGCCAGCAGAATGCGCTTGTCGCCGCGCTTCATCTGATACGCCAGGTTGCTGGCGATGGTACTGGCGCCGCAGCCGCCCTTGGCGGGCATAATACAGTACACTTTGCCGGCGTTCAAGGCGCGATCGGGTTGGAGCCGGGCGATCTTTTGCAGCGCCCCTTCCACTTGTTCGGAGGTGAAGGGCGGAATCAAGAAATCGCTGGCGCCCTGGCGCAGGGAGCGCAGTACCAGTTCCGGATCGTTACTGGGCAGAACCACGATGATCGGCAACTTGGCATCGAGCCGCAGCAGGTCGGGAATCAGAGCCAAGCCGGCTTCCCGGGGTTCCCCGATCTCCAGGAGGCAAAGATTAGGCGCCTCCGCAGTGAGCACCTCGGCCAGTTGGTGGCGCATCGGGTAAGCGGTCAAATCGTGGCCCGAAAAGGTGGGCAGATGCTTGCGGAGGAGGGGCGCTAAGTCCCTAATTATCTTTTGGTTAGGGCAAATGAACAGCGCCTTCCACGTACCGCTGAATTTCGGGGCATCAGGCTGGGGCATCGGCGCACTGCGGACTATCCGGCAGGAGAGTCCTAACAGATCAAATCGGCTAGTGTTGATGATAACATGAGAGCCTTCACTCACCCGATCAACTAAACATTCGAACGCACTCGTCGATAAGGCTTAGTTTGATTCATGAATCAAACTGAGGCCCGCATGAGAAAGGCGTGTCGGCTGGTATGAGACCAACATGAGCGAAGACCACTCGAAGAAAACTGTCGTCGTGTGCGACACTCAACCGATAACGGCGGAAGGATTACGAACCTTACTGACCGCGGCCGGAGACCTGGAGTTCCTGGCGTCGTTGAATTCGTTGGAAGCAGCCACGCAACTTGTGACCGCCCGGCCACCCGATGTTGTGATCGTTGACAAGGGATTCGGCATGCGAATCGTGCTGGATTGGATTCATGATTTGAAACTGGCGGACGCCGCGCCGGCTGTCACGGTGTGGGGCGTTTCGATGACCGAAGCCGAAGCACTGCGTCTGTTGCAGGCGGGTGCCAAGGGCATTGTCCGCAAGACCGCGGACCTGGAAAGCATTCTGAGCTGCCTGCGCACGGTAGCCTCCGGTCGTAGCTGGATGGAGGATTGCGTGTTCCGCGATTCGGCGCGGCAGGAGCGCTACCCGCGATCGGAACTCACCCCGCGCGAGCACCAGGTGCTCGAAATGGTGGAACAGGGGTTCAAGAACAAAGAGATCGCGCTCGAATTGGGTATTCGGCCGGGAACCGTCAAGATCCACCTGAAGCATATCTTCGAAAAGACCGGGGTCCGGGGCCGTTACGGGCTGGCTATTAGTGGGCTGAAGGAGCGGGGATTGGTCTCGATGGTGAGTTAGAGGGAAGGGAGAAGACAGAATTCAGGAGTCAGAATTCAGGAGTCAGAAGAAGGCGGCCACCTGCATTCCCTAGTTTGAGGAGGTGGCCTTTTGCTCCTTGACCTGCAGCTCGTTCACCACCTGCTGGACGTTAGGAACGGAACCGGCGATCTCTTGCGCCTGCAAGCGCTTAGCTTGAGAGTCGACCGCGCCCGTCATAGTGACCACTTGATTTTTGACCGCGTAGTTGATATCCGTGTGAAGCCCACCTTGAATCAAGGCCGCATCCAGGTTTCCTTCGATACCCTTGTCCAGGTCCGAGATCATCTTTTTGGCATCATGCTCATTGCCCAGCGGAATCACGGCAATCTGATTTGACACAACTTGGACGCCTGCCATTGACTTCGCAATGGATTCGGATTGTGACTTTTCCGCGTCTGCCGCTACGTGTCCGCCAAGGGTTACCACGCCCTTGTTGAGATCCTGATTTACGGACACATTCTTGAGGCCAGCCTGATCCAGCGATAAGCGGATGCCCCCCGTTACGTCGGCTGCTTTGGTGGAATTACCTGAACATCCTGCGAGAGTGCCGATTACCAGCACAACCAGCAAGGACAAGCACAGTTTGAAAGTCTTCATACGTCCATCTCTATAGCAGGAGAGGCACCGAACGTCCGTGAACGGAATAGTGAGCCATCTACCGGCCAAAACGCCTACTTGCTCCCCCAGGCCGCTCTCGGACCTGGTCCGGCGAGTAACGATATATGGTCACGTGACCGTTTTTCGTCAAGCAAGAACCGTCATCGAACGGGTGGTCCGCCTGATGAGACCGGTGCATCTGATGCAAAGAAGAGGGTAGATGATAAGATGGACGCTCGGACCGTAAAATCCGGCATGATCGGCGAAACTCTCCGGCACTATCGCATCGAAGCCAAGCTGGGCGCGGGAGGGATGGGCGTTGTCTATCGCGCGCTGGACACCCATCTGGACCGCTCCGTTGCCGTGAAAGTACTGCCTTCGACCGCCGTCGCGAACGCGGACCGGCGGGCGCGCTTCTCGCAAGAGGCGAAATCGGCGTCGGCCTTAAGCAATCGCCACATCGTCACGATTTTCGATATCGACACCGGGCAGGTGGACGGGCAGCCGGTGGATTTCATCGCGATGGAATATGTGCCCGGCAAGACCTTGGACCGGCTGATCGGCAGGAAGGGCATCCGGCTGAATGATGCGCTGCGCTACGCGATCCAGATCGCCGACGGGCTGGTGGCTGCGCACAACGCGGGTATCGTGCACCGCGATCTGAAGCCGGCCAATGTAATCGTCAACGACAACGGCGAGGTGAAGATTCTCGACTTTGGCTTGGCCAAGCTGACCGAGATAGAAGAGCCGGACGTTTTCGCGGTGACGCAAAGCGTCCACGTGGATGCCGTGCTGCGAACGGAAGCCGGGACCATCATCGGAACTGTCGCCTACATGTCGCCGGAGCAGGCCGACGGCCACATTGTGGATGCACGCTCGGATATCTTTTCGTTCGGCGCCGTATTATACGAAATGGTAACGGGCAAGCGCGCGTTTTCGGGCGATTCAAAACTTTCGACGCTGGCGTCGGTACTGCATTCCGAGCCTTTGCCAATGAGTCAACTGGGGCAGGGCATTCCGCGCGACGTGGAACGCATCATCAGCCGCTGCCTGCGCAAGGATCCGCAGCGCCGCTGGCAGAGCATGGCCGACATCAAGGTCGCGCTGGAAGACGTGCTGGAGGAGTTGGAGTCCGGCAAACTGGGATTGCCGGATGGAAGCGCTGCGATCCAGAAACCTCGCCGGGGCCTGCGAGTTCTCTTGTGGCCGGCCGTGATTCTTCTTGCGCTCTTGGCGGGCGCCTATGCCAGTTGGCGATTTCTCAAGCCCGTGCAGCCTACCTTTGAACGCTTGACGTACCGGCGCGGCGAGATCCCCTCGGCGAAGTTTTCGCCCGATGGCCAGACCGTGGTCTTTAGCGCGCAGTGGGCCAATGAGCCTACCAACATCTTTTCAATGCGACCCGGCAGCCGCGAATACCGGCCGCTGGATTTGCCGGAAGGCCGCATTCTTTCGATCAGTTCCACCGGTGACATGGCGATCCTGCTGGGGCCCACCACCAATGGCACCGCCGGAACCCTGGCGCGCGTGCCGTTGTCGGGCGGCGCGCCGCGTGAAATTCTCGAGAACGTGAATGACGCCGATTGGTCGCCCGATGGTTCCACGCTGGCTGTATCGCGCACCGTCGGCGGCAAGAATCGCATTGAGTATCCGATCGGAACGGTTCGCTACGAGAACGACGGGCGTCCGCCGGAGCTGCTGCGCGTGTCGCCGAAGGGCGATTTGATCGCATTCTTCGAGCATGACAACGACGTGGGCGACTACACCGTGACGGTGCTGGACATGAACGGAAAGAAGCGTGCGTTGTCGCGCGGCTGGCAGGCCCTGGGCGGGCTGGCGTGGTCGCCCAACGGTGGCGAGATCTGGTTTGGCGGCGCAAAGGCGGGCGGAGAACCGGCGTTGCGAGCGGTGACGCTCAACGGAAAAGAGCGCATGGTGGTGGAGACACCCGCGTCGATGCTGGTGGACGACATCACTCGCGACAAGCCGGGCGACCAGAAGGTTCTGTTCACCGTAGTGGATTCGCGGCTCGGAATCTCCGCTCTGGCGCCCGCCGCCAAGCAAGAAAGCGATCTTTCGTGGTTCGATGCCAGCCGCGTTTACGATATTTCCGCGGATGGCAAGACCATCCTCTTCGTGGAACTGTCCTATGGGCAGATGCGCAATCCGGCCATCTACATCCGCAAAACAGATGGCGCGCAAGCGGTACGGCTGGGCGATGGCAACCGGCCCGCGCTTTCGCCGGACGGAAAATTTGTGGCGTGCATTTTGAATAATGGGCCCAAGACGGAGCTGAGTCTTTTGCCCACCGGACCTGGAGAGGCGCGAACGTTCAGCACTCCCGGCATGCATTATGAGCGCGTGGAATGGTTCCCCGACGGGCAGAAGCTGCTGTTCACCGGTAACCAGCCGAACCGGCCCATGCGCACTTACTTGCAGGACATTCGCGGCGGCGCGCCGACGCCACTTACGCCGGAAGGAACGCCGGCGGCGCATGTTTCGCCCGATGGGAAATACGTGACATGGGTGGCCAAAGGCAAGCTGAACCTGCTGCCCATCGAGAGCGCGGCATCCAAGGCCGTTCCTACGCAAGTATTCGATGTGCAAGCCGGGGATGCGGTGATTCGCTGGAGCGCGGACGGGCGTTCCCTGTTCCTGCGACAGAACGAAGGGCTCACGGCGATGAAGATCAACCGGCTGGATCTGGCCAGCCGTCGGGAGGAGCCGTGGAAGGAACTGAAGCCGGCGGATCCGGTGGGTGTGCAGATTGGCCAGGTTGTGATGACGCCGGATGGGAACGCGTACGCGTATTCGTTCCAGCGCGATATTTGCACGCTCTATTTGGCCGATGGGCTGAAGTAGCCGATCAGCGATGCGCGATCACCAGTAACGATGGCGCTCGTTGGACTACGCATTCGACGGCGCGCTTCAGATTTTCGGGATCCAACGCGGCGAAGCTTTCGTCCAGCACAACCAGTTGGGCGTCCTGCAGCAATGCGCGAGCGATGTAGAGCCGGCTGCGTTCGCCGTGTGAAAGCTGCCAGCCGGTTTCACCCACCATTTGAAGCATGCCCGCGGGCATGCGTTGGAGTAAATCGCCCAGGCCGAGCTCGTCGCAGATGGCTTGCGCTTCCTCGAAATCGGCCGGAGTGAGAATGGCCGGATGGCCCAGAAACAAGTTAAACGCGAATGTTTCGGCCAGCACATGATTCTCATGGAACTGTGGGGCGGCGGCTAAACGCCTGCGCCATTCGGCGGCCCCGAGCGTGGGGCGATCGAATCCGTCGATGAGGATGCGGCCCGAGTTGGGCTCACGAACGCCCGCCAGCAACGAAACCAGGGTGGACTTTCCTCCGCCCGAAGCGCCTTCGAGAACCAGGCGGTCGCCCACCGCGATTCCGAGATTTGCCTGCCGCAGCACGGGTTCGGTGCGATCGCTGTAGCGGTAGACCAGGTCGCGAGCATCCACCACGAGCGGGGAAGTTTTGGACAAGTCGATGTTGAGCGCTCCTGGTAATTCCTGGCGCGTCGCGGCACGGAACAAAACGGCTGTTCGCTGCCATGCTACGGCTGCGCCCGCCATCTGCCACGCCCCGGCCGCCAGGCGCCGCCATGCACGATAGGCGAGGAGCGTGCCGCCCACCGCGATGGCAATGCGCGCGGGCGAAGCATCTCCGTAGATCAACGCGGGCGCCAGGCCGAGAAGGCCGAGGACCAGCCAGCCGCGAGGAACCACCGCGATCAAGCGGGCGGTGGATTGGTCCATGGCCTTCGAACCTTTCAAATATGTTTCGAGCGCTTCGTCTTCTCCTTCGTGCCATCGATCCGCCGCGAGCTGTGCCAGGCGCGTGCGATGCCCCGCCATGCTCTCCACCAAATCGTGCGTCATGGCCAGCCGCACATCGGTCCAGTCGCGATTGCGCTCGAAATATTTCCACGCGAGAGCAGCCGCGACCAGGAGCCAGACGAAGAGCAGCACCGATTGCAGAAGACCGCCGGCGCCGGCCGCCAGCACGAAGATCGCGACCACGATTTCGATGAGCGCCACCAATGCGAGAAAGCCGCCGCTCAGCGCCAGAGCCTCAACCGCCTCGGATTCGAGCACGCGTCCGAGCAACTGTCCCGCGCCCTGGTGTCGGAGACTGTCGGGATCCAGGCGCAGTGAGCCAAAGAACAGCCGCTGCTTCAAGAGCGCACCGGCGCCGATTGCGACCCAGCCTTGCAAGCGCGTGATCCAGACGCGTAGCGGTACCAGCGTCAGCAGTAAGAGCGCCCACGGGATCAGCCATCCGCGATCCGTTCCGCCGCGCAAGACATTCGAGCCGACCACATACCATGCCAGAATCCAGAGCAAGTATTGAATCGCATGGGCGCCGGCGAGCGCCAGGAGGCGGCGGAGTACGCGCGCGTGGCGCAACTGCTCCCGGAAATTCGCGCCGGGCGGCAGCCGCAGCAGCCAGATTCCACGGATTCGTCTGGAGCTCAGACGCTCGCGCAGAATCGCCTCGCGTGCGCGGGCTTGCTTGGATGGCGGGATCTGGGCGCGATCCAGCATCCGCTGAATTTCGGCCAGAACCGGGGCTTCCATACTGGCGCACAACGCGGCGCGAATGACGGCGGGATCGACGCGCACTTTCGTCAGTGCGGGAGTAAGCAGGATGGAATTCGGGAGGATCGCGAGAAATGCCGGGCCGGCGTCCGTGGGGACGTGGAGCAGCGCGGGGCCCAGGACGGACAGATGGCGCTCGAAGTCGGAATACGGAGTTTCGGCAGGCTGCGCTTCAAAACCCATGGTGAGCGCGGCGGATTCCAGCCAATGGGCCAGGCCGTCCACGCCCCCAGGGATTGGGGATTGGGGATTGGCAACGCCCGGCCCAGCGGTTAATAGGCACAGGGCTTCTCCTAAACGAGAAGGAGGCCAGAGCCAAGAATCAGGAAGTGAGTTGGCCATTTTGCAGGCGTAGATGCCGCCACTCGACGCTATTCCAGAACTCGTCCCGGATCGCGTTCTCGGCAGCGAGCAGGGCGTGGAACCGCGATTGGGGATTGCTTGCCAGCTGTTGCGGATCGCCGTCTTCGACAATTCGCCCCTCTTCCAGGACCAACACGCGCGGAAAGGTGAGGGCCTCCGCGATGTCGTGCGAAATGGCAAGCAGCGTAGCATCGCGCCAGGTTTCTCGCGAGCGGACCAGCAGCTTGTGACGCTGTTCGAAATCAAGACCGCGAAACGGTTCGTCGAGAATCGCAAGACGCACGCCGGGACGGAGCAACGCGCGTCCAAGCCGTACGCGCTGGCCTTCGCCGCCTGAGACCAATCCTCCGGCTTCCCCGAGCGGCGTCTCCAGTCCATGGGGAAGATGTTCGATCACGCGGGTTAGGTCGGCTGCTCTAACAGCGCTCTCGATCGGCATGTGCGGGCTGTCCGCTAAGCCATAGCGCAGGTTTTCGAGCAGCGGCCGATTCCAGAGCTGCACCGCCGGGTCCACCCATGCAATGTGCGGGCGCAGTTGATCGAGATAGGAATCATCCAGTTCGTTGCCATTCACCAAGAGGGTACCTGACTCGGCGCGATACCAGCCGAGAAGGAGTCCAACGAGGCTCGATTTGCCGGCTCCCGACGCGCCGATAATTGCGATATGAGAGCCAGCGGGAATGGACAGATTGATGTCGCGGAGGACTTGATGTCCCGCCGCGACGACGCTCACGTTTTCGAAGGTAATCGCGACCGGGGCGTTCACTGACGCGCCTGTGGGTGTCCTGGGTGCTCGCTGTTCCAGCGCGCCCAATGGTTCAAGAAGTCGCAGCGTGACGTTGCGATAAGAAGGATACTGCCACGCAATGATGGCGACTTCCTGGCCCAGCGCGGGCAGGTTGAGCGCCCAATAAACCAGAAGCAGCACCGCGCCTGCTTCGCCGCCGCGCCCCAGGTGTGAGGCGAGAAGCCAGATGGCGAGCCCGAAGCCCGCAAGAAACTGAAGCGTCTCCAGCGACAGGACGGCGCGCTGCAGATTCAAACCGGCCCGCGCCCACTCGGTGAGCAGAGACTCGTGCTCGCGCCGCACCGCCGGTTGTCCGCCGTGCGTGTGGATGGCGATTAGTCCGAGCAGCGCGTCCAGATAGAAGTGCGTGAGCGCCCCGGCATGTGTCCGCAGGCGCAGATCGCGTTCCATCAGCAAAGGCTGCGATACCAGTGGAATCGCAACGGCGGCGAATGCAGAGAGCAGCGCGATGGGGGCGCTGGCTGGATCGATCCAAATAATGCCCGCAGTGGTGAAAACAATCTCAAAGCTGTAGCGCAGAAGCTGGCCGCCCAGTTCGGGAAGGCGGCGGATGAGATGGATGCTGTGGCTGCGCTCGGCCATGTCGGACTTGAGGCGGCTCTGAAAGTAGCGATCGCCCAGCCGGGGGATCTTTTCTAAGAACGCCAGGCGCAGATGAATTTCGAGATGGCGTCCCAGGCGCAGGAGGCTGGAGGTGATTGGGATTTCAAGCAACAGGAGGGCGGCCGAGAACGCTATAGTCACCGCGAAGAGGCTGCGGCCAAAACCGATCAATCCGCGCAACAGAATTGCCTCGACGATTACCGCCGCGCTAGCTAACGCGAGAGCGATGGTGATAGCAGTGGGAGCGAAGATGCCGTCGGCTCGAAGCAATTGCAGGAGCTCGATGCCAGGGCGCGCGGAGGGTTGTTGGAGCGCTGCCAGAAGCTCGGGTGACGACGGATGGGAGCTTTCACTCGGCCCCAGCGCGCGTACCAGAACCGCGCCGCGCATGAGGAGCTGCCCCTGTTCGCCAGCCGGTTGAACCGACCAATAATGCTCCGGGATGGTGTCGTCATGCCGGAGAAATTCGTCCACCACGCGAGCGCATTCAGCACCGCGATCGATGGCGCGAGAATGGACGAGCGACGCAAGCATGCGCACGCCGGCATCCAATGCCGCCAGCGATCGCCAGCCTGGATCATCCAGGGCCCGCGTGATAGCGTCGTCGCGATCAATCCCGAGCCAGTTCAAGCGGCGGCGCAACGGCGCCAGGAAATCCTGGGAGCCCGCATACTCGCGCCAGTCTTGTGCCGCGACGGGCTGTTTATGAAGATAAAGATCGGACAAAAAACGCGCGGTGCTCACCCAGCGCCGGCCCACCGCGGGATCCATCAACTCCACAAATCGGCCGAAGCGGCGCCAGACGATGACGAAGTGAGTGACGCCGTTGGGCAGCACAACCACGGCGATGGCGGGCAGCGCACGCGCTTCATCGAGCGGCACGTGATCGGCAGGCAGCATGATCTGCTCGGCTCGCAATCCGAGCTGATTTGCCACTTCCTCGATGGTGTCGATGGACGTGCCGTCGACGCCGGTCTGGCAGGCCTCACGGAGGCGTCCGTAATTGACAGGGATGCCAAAGCCTTCGAGTAGCGATTTGAGCGCGGCCGGTCCGCAGTCCATGTTGGACGTCTGGACGACCTCGGGGACGAGGAGGCGCGCGCGCGTGGTCATTGGTGAGCGCGGCCGAGGGTGCGGAGGGCGATGGAGGCTGGGGAGACGCGGGAGATCTCGATCTCGGCGGAAGCCGACGACGAAGTCGTGGCTGGTGGCTGGTAGCTGGTGAAGACCAATTCGGCGTGGTCAGAGGCGACCGTTTGGACCTGAGCGGGAAAGCTACTCGCATCCAGGCGAACCAGTGCGCGTTGGTCCATGTGAATGCGCGTGAGAGCGTCAGGCGAAAAATAGGCGATCGCGCGGCCGGACTCAATCCGCACGTTGGTGGTGGATTCGTATTGTGGGACGCGGGCGGCGAGCATCCACCAGGTCCATCCGAGCAACACAAGGGCGGCTGCTAGAACGCCGAGCTTCGAAGCGCGAAAATCGTCGGCGTCGAGAGCGCGAAGAGTTCTGCCGAAAGCGATGCCCTGGTTCACGTCTAATGAGTGTAACGTGCGGGCCGGGCGATACGGTGGCGCTAACGGGCCGCGCGCTGCAAACGAACCGCAAGCCGCGCATGTGCACGCGCGCCGGCCGGTCTCACCTAGTCACGGCCGATGCGTTCCCAGTCGGGGTCCCAGGGATCGACGCCCGCGTTTTCGAGGAATAAAGGCTCGCATAGGAAGAAGTGCCGGCGGTAAGGAAACAGGTAACGCGCCGGCTCGGCCAGGAGTAATTCGCGCGCCTGGTTGTAGCTACGGAACCACAGGTTCAGAAACCCGGCGTTGCCGCTCTGGAACAGCCGCGTGGTATCGAAGGAAGTTTCGGGGCCGAACAGTTTCGCGCAGCGCAGCTGGGTCCAACTCTCGAAACCAGTTTCTTTTGCGATGACAGCCAACGCATGCTTGCGCTTGATGTCTGACGCGATTTGCTCGGGCGTCTTGTCGCGGAAGGGCGGCAAGATTCGGAATCGCTCGGCGGCTCGTAACACAACAGCCCGATCCGTCGAGTTCAATTCTTTCTTAAGCCGGCTGGCTCGAATTCCGAAATTCTTCTAAGTTGTCGGTTCGCATGGGTCTCTCCTGAAGTTGTTTTTTGTCGTTGGCCCGGGACGACAAAGCTCCAGAGTTTCCGGCGAACTGAAACGATCAAACGGACGAGGGTGAGGTCCTCTTTGTCGGGCGTGGGCGCCCCTCGCGGCGCCAGGACCATTGTGACACGGGCGGTTAACGGGCTGTCAGCCGACTCCTTGCAGGTCGATGTACGCAACTGCCGTGTGTGGATCCGGGATCGGCTCGCCATCTTCGCGCAGTCCTTCGAGATGTAGCTCGATGGCTTCACGAATGTTGCGCTCGATTTCCTCGACGGTCCTTCCTGTAGTGATGCAGCCGGGAAGGTCAGGAACATAGGCGGACAGGTTGTTTTCGCCCTGCTCGATGACGATCGCGTATTTTTTCACTGTTTCTCTCTTAAAGCAGCCTGCCTCAGAACACTCTTAAGCGTACCAGGATGCACGTCGTCGCCGGGATGTCCTGGAACCGTAACTCGTCCCTTCTTGAGCGCATGCTTGCGGTGACTTCCCCGTGTCCGAACGAGTCGCCATCCGCCGTTCTCGATTAGCCTTATGAGATCGCGGACTTTCACGTCAGCTCAGGTCAGATTTTCCCGCTTCTTCTTTGCCGAAGGCTCTAAGATAGTGACCAACCTCGTCAAAGTAAGCGGGTGGCATGCGCCAATCGGCCGGATGCCTTATCAGGATCAAGTCAGTTTGCCCTCTTCGGCCTTTGAGGAAAGTTCCATAGCACTGGAATGCCTCACCGTAGGCTGCTCCCAATATTTCCGGTAGCTTGTTCCGTAGATCACGGCAAAGGCAGGCCTATGTTTATCGATTAGGCCCTTGAGTAACTCTATCCGTGTCGGAATACGAAGACGTCTGTAAATTTGACGATTCTCCAGTTCTGGCAGATCGCATAGTTCGACGTATGGCCATTGCGACGTTCTGAGGTGATAGTTTCTCAGATCTTCAAATATTAGTCGTCCCCTTGTGCTCCAGGTGTTGAAGCGCTTTAGGAGAAATGCTCCATCGGCGTTCCCTCCTTCTTCCATGTCAATAAACCAATGCGGAGCGTCGGCGTTGCCGTAACCGGCAAAGGTTTCCATATGGCTGTGGATCAATTCGGAATTGAGCACGTCGGTCCTACTCCGTCGCGGCATGCTTCAGCAGCGGCTTCATATTCAAGTTGCGAATCAGCCGGTGCAGATAGTTGGGATGCAGGCCGAGCAGCTTAGCGGCTTCGGTATAGCTGCCTTGCGCCTGCTCGAAGGCGTTGAGGATGAGCTGCTTTTTCGCTTCCCGGAGGGAATCGTGAAACGCAGTCATGCTGACCCCGGCCGATTCCTCCTTTTCGAGCACTGCTTCGGGCAGATCCTCGGGAAGAATCATGTCGGATGATCCCAGCACCACCGCGCGCTCGATGGCGTTTTCAAGTTCGCGCACATTCCCTGGCCAATCGTAGTTGACCAAGCAGGTGCGGGCGTGCGGTGATACTCCCAGCACGGGCCGGTTGGATCTTTGTGAAAACTTGGCTGCAAAATAGCTGGCCAGTAGCGGGATGTCTTCGCGGCGCTCGCGCAAGGCGGGCATCCGCAAGGAGACCACATTGAGGCGATAGAAAAGATCCTCGCGGAAACGGCCCTTCTTGACCTCTTCCTCCAGGTCGCGGTTGGTGGCCGTAACCAGGCGCACGTCCAGCTTGATGGTACGAGTGCCGCCCACGCGCTCGAATTCGCGCTCTTGCAGCACGCGCAAGAGCTTGGCTTGCAACAACGGCGCCAGCTCGCCGATTTCATCCAGGAAAACAGTGCCGCCTTCGGCGACTTCGAGTTTGCCCTTCTTCTGCGCGATGGCTCCAGTGAACGCGCCTTTCTCGTGCCCGAACAGTTCGCTTTCGAGCAGCGTTTCGGCTAAGGCCGCGCAGTTGATGGCGACGCAGGGCTTGTTGGCGCGGCCACTGGTGCGATGGATGGCGCGCGCCACCAGCTCTTTGCCGGTTCCGCTTTCGCCGAAGATCAGCACGGTGATGTCGCGGGGAGCGACACGCGCGATGAACTGGTACACGTCGCGCATGCGCGGGCTGTCGCCCACCATGTTGTGCTCCAGGCTGATTTCGTCCTGCAAGCGGCGATTTTCCTGCTCGAGCGATTCCATGCGACGCGCGTTATCGAGCGCGGCGGCGGCGATGCTGCCGATGGCGGTCAACAGTTGCAGGTGATTTTCGTCGAAGCGCGCTTCCGGATTGGAGGCATCCAGGTAGATCACGCCCATGATCCGGTCGAAGACTTCCAGAGGCACCGCCAGCACGCTGCGGATGCGCCGCTCGATAATGCTGGCGGTGTCGGAAAACGAATCCTCCGCCGGCACATCATTGGAGAGTACTGCCACCCCGTCGGAGAGCACCTGCGAGACGATGGTACGGCTGACTTGCACCGCTTGATTGGGTCCGGCGCGCCGGTCCCATCCGAACACCGAGCTCCATTCTTCCGAGCCGTGTTCGCACAGCAGAATAGCGCCGCGATCGGCGGGCGCCACTTTGAAAATGGATTCGAGCACCTGTTTTTCTAGCGCTTCCAAGCCGCGCACCGAGTTCACTGCCTTGCTGATGAGCAGCAGAGCGTTCAAATCCCCTAGTGTCCGGCTGGTGGCCTTAATGTTTTCCAGGTCGCGTAAATAGCGGGCGTCCTGCTTGCGCAAGACGATGGTGGAGCCGGCGCCCGTATCGGCTTTGTCGAACTCCACCGAAGTGGAAAGCTGCTTAGCGCGTTCCGTCTCGGGCAGCACGAAAACGAAGAGCGAATTTCCGATCTTGATCTCGTCACCGGAGGCGAGTGTTCGCTCCGTGACAGGAACACCGTTCACAAACGTACTGTTACGGCTATTCAGATCTTGGATCTTGAATTGCCCAGCGTTGCGGGTGATCACGCAGTGTTTGCGTGACACTGCACCATCCAGCAGCGAAATTTGATTCGTGGGCTCCCGCCCAATGGAGGTTTCGTCCTCTGCAAGCGGGATGGTACTGCCATTGAGTGGGCCAGCCACCGCTTCGAGTTCAGCGGGAATGTCGGGCATGCTCTCGGGTAAGTATAACGGATTGCGGCTCCGTTGGGATTGCAGGGACGGAGCATGAACGTCCCCGGAGGAGAAGGGAGTTTCATCGCTCCTGCCATCTAAGGGAAAGACCCTATCCATGCGGATAGGGCGACTATCCAACCAGATAGCAGAAGTTTGTCCCGAGCCATAGAGACCGGCCGCCGCCGACTAAGGTTGTTCTAGCCGCTTGTCTTGTTTATTCAATGGTTTGGCTCCCCTTAGTACCTTCATCTTCCAGATCATGGTACTGTTGGCCTACGAGTTGCACTAAGAGGTACGTAAGTAATAAGCAGGATTTGCAAATCAAGCTAAAAGAAGGAGGCAACGCCAATGAGGACCAAGACGAACATTAAAGCTGGCACCGGTGTTTGGGGGAGCTAGTTAACCTCTCGTAACGAGAGAAGGGAACATCGCCGCGGCTGGGAACCACACCTGGCCGCGGCGGTTTCTTTTTTGGAGCCTTTTTTCGGCAACTGCTCAGCGATCGGGTGGCGCGTTACAATGCAGAGTCTGGGAAATGAGCGCACTTTCGCACGACTTGCGGTACGCCCTGCGTACTTTTCTGAACAGCCCGGGTTCGACGGCGGTTGCGCTCGCTATTCTTAGCCTGGGAATCGGCGCGAACGCCGCCATCTTCAGTGTGACAAGCGCGGTCTTGTTTCGTTCGCTCCCCTACAAAAGCCCGCAAGATCTGGTCTTTATTTGGGAGAACAAGCTGTCCAAGAATATGCGGCAACAGGCGCTCTCTCCCGCCGACTATCAGGAATTCCGGACACAGAACCAGGCGTTCGAACAGATGGGCGCCATCCGGTCTCAATCCTCGGTGCTGACCGGGGGTGAGGTGCCAGAGCGGATCGAAACCGCCGCCGTTTCACCCAGCGTCTTTGAGCTCCTGGGAATGGAGCCGGCTTTGGGACGTGCTTTTGCCTCCGATGAGGACCAGCCCGGCAAAAACCACGTCGTCATTTTGAGTTCGGGCCTGTGGCGCCGACGCTTTGGCCGGGACCCCAACATTCTGGCCCAAACCTTGTCGTTGGACGGAGGTTCGTTTACCATCGTCGGCGTCGCCCCGCCTCAATTTCGGCTTCCGGCCAGCCAGTCCGAGCTTTGGATTCCTTACGCGCCCGATCCCAAAGATTTTCTGCCGGAAAACCGGGCCCATCATTTTCTCAATGTCCTGGCGCGGCTCAAGCCGGGGATTTCCCGCACGCGGGCACAAAGCGAAACGCGCATCGTCGCGCAGGGGCTGGCGAATGAATACCCGGATACCAATGCGGGCTTTAGTGTGGATCTGGTTCCTCTTCGAGAGCAACTCATCGGCGATATTCGTCCCACTCTATGGATGCTCATGGCCGCTGTCGTCGCAGTCCTGCTGATAGCCTGCGTGAACGTAGCCCATCTGCTTCTGGCTCGAGCGGGTGCGCGTGAGAAAGAGATTGCAGTAAGAACGGCGCTGGGCGCGAATCCGGCCCGGCTGCTACGGCAGCTCCTGACCGAAAGCGTTTTGCTGGCCGTCATCGCTGGGTTTTTCGGGCTCCTGATCGCTTACTGGGGCACTTGGATCCTGGCCAAAGAGGCGCCAGCTGGCCTGGGGCAGAGCGGGGAGGCTACGCTCGATTGGCGAGTTCTGGCATTCACCTTGGGCGTGTCGATTCTAACCGGCGTGGCATTTGGCTTGGTACCGGCGTTATCCAGCGCGCGGTCCAATCTGAACCTGGTGCTGCGCAGCGGAGGCCGCGGGGGAACCGGCGGCCGCGCCCGGAGCCGCGTTCGGGACGTCCTGATGGTGTGCGAGGTAGCGTGCAGCGCCGCGTTGCTGATGGGCGCCGGTTTGTTGATCCGCAGCTTGGTCCGCTTACAGGAAGTGAATCCCGGCTTCCGCCCCGATCACGTGCTCACCATGCAGCTTTCACTTCCGCCGGCCCGCTATTCGGGCCTGAAGGTCGGCCAGTTTTACGACCAGCTTCTGCATCGGATCGAAGGGCTTCCCGGAGTACAAACGGCGGGAGTCTGCCGCGTTCTACCCTTGACCGGCAATGACGCGAGCTTGAATTTTCAGATCGAAGGACAGCCCGCGCTCAGCTCGGCCGATCAGCCGCGCGCCAAGTTCCGGACCGCGAGCGGCGGTTACTTTAGCGCCCTTGGCATTCCCTTGCTCCGTGGCCGGTTCTTTGACAATCGCGATAATCAGCAGACGCCCAAGGTGGTGATTATCAATGAAATGGCGGCGCGCCGCTATTGGCCCGGTGAGAATCCGATCGGCAAGCGCGTTCTCTCTGGCTTTGACGATAACCAATGGTCCACCATCATCGGTGTCGTCGGCGACGTCAAGTATGCCGGTTTGGATGCAGAAGCCAGTCCGGAAACCTACTACCATTACCTGCAGATACCACCGGAGGTAATGAATTTCACCGAGGCTACCGTGGCCCTGGTCATTCGGACCAGCACTGACCCGGCTGCGATGACGTCGGCCGTGCGCCAGGAGTTGCGGACGCTCGATCCCAGTCAGCCGGTTTTCAACGTGCATTCCATGCAGGATCTATTACGGGGCTCGCTTGCACAGCCTCGGTTCCGCACTTTCCTGATTGGCATGTTCGCTGGGTTGGCTCTCGTACTGGCTGCACTGGGGCTATACGGTGTGGTGGCGTATTCGGTATCGCAGCGGACCACCGAGATTGGCGTTCGCGTGGCGTTGGGTGCTCAACCCGGCAACATTTTGAACCTGGTGGTCTTGCATGCCGCGGGACTGGCGATGATTGGCCTTGTGATCGGCATCGCGGTCAGTCTGGCCGGCAGCCGGCTCATTGCAAGGTTTTTGTTCGGCATCAGCCCGGCCGATCCGATTACCCTGGGCCTCACCAGCGTCGTGATTCTTCTGGTTGCTCTGACGGCGGCCTTAGTACCAGCCTTAAGGGCTGCCAAAATAGATCCGGCAATCGCCTTACGCGCCGAGTGATTCGCCAAGCCTCCGCGCTGCTCGCAACCCTTTCATCTCTATAAAGTTCCGAACCGATCCGGCCGATCAATGCTTATGACGATTGTCAGTTGTTCGCTGCCTAACTTGTAGCGGTGCGAGCGATGCCGGGCGAGGTCGCTCGAGGGAAGCCTTAAGGAAAAAGACCAAGTGGAACCCGTGAAGCCTCAGCGAATACCTGTTCCAGCGAGACTCTTTATCGCTGTGATCGGGCTCGCCGGTTTGACGGGAATGGCCTTCACCTTCCACGGGTGGGTTCCCGAGCCACAACCCCGATTCGTCGTCTATCTGCTCCTGGCGATGGCGACCTCCGGGATGAAAGTCTCTTTTCCCGGCGTGTTCAGCACAATCTCGGTCAACTTTGTTCTGATCATGCTCAGCTTGATGGAGCTGACGCCGCCCCAAACTCTGGTGATCGCAGTGGCCAGCGCGGCCGCACAGACTATTTGGCATGCCAAGTTCCGGGTAAAGCTGGTCCAGCTTTTTTTCAACGCCACCTGCGTCGGACTGGCGGCTTTGGCTGCCATTTGGGTCTATCAACAACACTGGTTCGCGAATGTGCCCGCGGGCGAATTATTGCGTCTCACGGTGGCCGGACTGACGTACTTCGTGGTGAACTACGTGCCGCTGGCGATCATCATCGCTCTCACCGAAGGACAGAACATCCAGATCGTAATCCGCCGCTTCTGCGATTGGACATTCTCTTATTACTTAGTCGGCGTTTCGCTGGCGGAGATTGTGCATCAGGCCTCTGGACGACTGGGGTGGTCGTTCACTCTTGCACTGCTACCGCCGCTCTATCTGATCTATCGGTCCGTGCGACTGTACTTCGGCAAAATGGAACAGGAGAGAGCCCACGCCGAGAGCATGGCGGCGCTGCATCTGCGGACCATTGAAGCGCTGGCCACGGCCATCGAAGCCAAGGATGAATGCACCGGCGACCATCTGCGCCGCGTGCAGGTGTATTCGCTGGAACTGGCCAAGCATTTGGGCCTGTCGTCGGACGAGGTGAACGCGCTGCAGGCCGCCTCCATCCTCCACGACATCGGTAAACTGGCGGTGCCCGATTACATCATCTCCAAGCCCGGCAAGCTGACTCCCGACGAATTCGACAAGATGAAGGTCCATACCGTGGTGGGCGCCGAAATCCTGGAGCAAGTCGCGTTTCCTTATCCGGTGGCGCCTATTGTGCGCTCGCATCATGAAAAATGGGACGGAAGCGGTTATCCCGACGGTCTGAAGTCGGAGGACATTCCCATTGGCGCTCGGATTTTGTCGGCTGTGGATTGCCTGGACGCGCTCGCGAGCGACCGTCAGTACCGGCGCGCTCTTCCGCTGGACGAAGCGATGGATTATGTGGCGGAACTCTCCGGACGCAGCTTCGATCCGCAGGTGGTGGACATCCTGAAGGCCAATTACCGGGAGTTCGAGCGCCTGGCCCAAAACACGCCTCTGCGAAATCACCGGCTCAGCAAGGATCTGATCGTGGGCCCCGGTAAGGCTCCCGATGCCGGTTACGAGAAGAGCGCGACTGCGGCGGGAGCCTCGGGAGAACTCACTCCTACCGACTCCATTGCATCCGCGCGTCAGGAAATACGAGTGATTGTCGACTTGGCTTTGGACCTGAGCAAATCCTTACGGGCCGAAGACATTCTCTCCATCCTGGCCGCGAGATTGAAGCAGCTTGTGCCGTACGATTGCATGGTCATCTATGTTCGGGAACGATCGGTCCTGAAGGCGCGGTTCACCAGTGGATTGACCAGCCAGAGATTTGCGTCCATCGAGATTCCCGTGGGCCACGGCCTTTCCGGTTGGGTAGTAGAGAATGGCAAGGCCATCGTGAATGGCAATCCGGCCGTGGAACCCGGCTACATCGATGTGCCCGGCCAACTGGACGCATTGAACTCCGCATTGTCGGTTCCTATCGGCGATGGAGTGGATCAATTGAGTGGCGCGCTCACCCTATATCGAACCGAGAAAGACGCCTACAGCGCGGACCACCTGCGAGTTCTACTGGCCATCAAAGGCGACATCGCACGAGCGGTGGACGGGTCCATCCGGTTCCAGAAGGCGCAGGAGGGAACCGGCGCCGACGAACTCACCGGTTTGCCAACCAGATCCGCTTTGCTGGCGTACCTGCAGGATGGATTTGCCGCGCAGCACAAGCCGGTGACGATTCTGCTTTGCGACGTCGACGAATTCCGCCGCGTGAACGAGTTGTTTGGGCGTCCCACCGGGGATGAGCTGCTGAAGCTGGTGACTAACATTCTGCGGAACAACTCACGCAGTGCCGACTACGTGGCGCGAGCCGGCGCCGACGAGTTCGCCATGCTGCTGGGCGCGGCGCGTCCGGAAGAATTGGCGGGCAAGATAGAAGCGCTGGATCGCCTGGTTGCGAACGCCTGCCGCGGCCTGTGTGGAGAAGAAAGCTCCGGGCTAGCGGTGGGCGTGGCCTGTTTCCCGGAGAACGGCGCCGATGCCGATAGCTTGATTGCATTCGCCGAACAAGCCCTGGCCCGCGCCAAGGAAGCGCGGCGCGCCAGCCGCAACGTCGTGCTCCAACTGGAGGAGTCGGTGCGGCGGCCGGCGTAAAACAACAACCTTCTAGCGCCCCGCGGCAGCCTTCCAGGCCTTCACTTCCACGCCGCCGTGGATCATGCCCTGAATCATTCCGCTGAAGAACACGTAAGGATGCACGGGATCGAGCGCGCTGGCGTCGTCTAATCGCTTACGAAGATCGGCGGGGATGGTGAAGTCGAGCGAAGCGAGGTTGTCGTTAAGCTGCGCCAGGCTGCTTGCCCCCAGGATGGTTGAAGTGATTCCAGGCTGCGAGATTACCCATTGCAGCGACACTTGCGCAGGCGATTTTCCCAGCTGCTTGCTCGCGTCCAGCAGGACTTCCAGCATGCGCCAGTTGCTCTCGGTGAATTTGTTAAACGGGCTGCCCTTGGTGAGGCGGCCTTCGCCTGTTCCGGTATCGCCCTGACGTTTGTATTTGCCGGTAAGGAAGCCGCCGCCGAGCGGGCTCCAGGGACAGATTCCGATTCCCAGTTCTTGCGCCGCCGGAATGTGCTCGCGCTCGATGTTGCGCTCGATCAGCGAGTACTCCAGTTGCAGCGCTGCTACGCCTTCCTTGCCTTGCTGCTCGGCCAGCGTCTTGGCGCGCGCCACGTACCAGGCGGGAGTATCGGAGAAGCCGTAGTGGCGGATCTTGCCGGCGCGCACCAGATCGGTGAGGGTGTTGACCACTTCTTCCACCGGCGTCACCGTGTCCCAGGCGTGCAGCCAATAGAGATCGACGAAATCCGTAGCGAGCCTGCGAAGTGACGCGTCGATAGCGCGGTAGATATTTTTGCGGCCGTTGCCGCCCGAATTGGGATTGCCGGGAGAGCCGTTGAACGTGAATTTAGTGGCGAGCACGATCTGATCGCGCAGCTTGCGTTCATTGATAAACTTGCCGCACATCTGTTCGCTTTGTCCGCCCTGGTAACCGTCGGCGGTGTCAACGAAGTTGCCTCCGGCGTCCACGTAACGGTCGAAGATGGAGCGGGAGACGGTCTCGTCGGCGCCCCAACCCCATTGCGTTCCAAAGGTCATCGCTCCCAGGCACAGGGGGCTGACGCGCAATCCGGTGCGTCCTAGTGTGATGTAGCTTTTCAGGTCCATGTTGTGATGATAGCTTGGGCGCTCGCGTTCGCTCGCGCGCGGTTAGGGATTGGGGATTGGCGGGAGCGGCCCATTCGTTCCCCTATTCTGGATACTTTACCTTGCCCTGGCGAACGTAAACGCCGCCCTGAACGTACGTTTGGCCGCCGACCTTCTCCGCGTGGAACCCGATTCTCGCGACTTCCGGAGTGAAGACAAGAGAGTAGTCGCTGTCGTCCGGGTTCGGAGTGTCGCTGCCTTCGAAACCTAGCCGGACCCTTGGTCCGGTTTCGTCATCCATCGAAAGGAACGGTTTCCCATACAAACTAAGGAACATATCCACTCGCGTCCTTCCGTCTGCACCTCGCATTCTGAGGAACGGGGTTTCGTCGTGGAATACTCCAATGGCATCTGTTTCATTGGCCGGATCTTTGAGATCGATTGGCGGGCCACCTTCTGCCAGCCCGTGAGTGCCGAAAGCCAGCACGACGTTCTGTACCTTATCAACGCCCCAGTAGGAGATCTCGTGGCGGGATTGTTCAGAGGCGCGAGTTACGAGCGTGCCAAGTGCGCCGCCCACAAATCCGGCGGCCAGCGCAGCGGCAATTACACCAGTCTGTTTCATAATTGATGTCCGTCAACGTTTGACGCACTTTTCCGGCAGCTTGTTCCCGAGGCTACTTTTCCAATAGCTTTTGCGTGTTCACCAGCAGCGCGTAGTGGCCTTCGGTCAGTTTGTCGATTTTTTCATGCAGGTAAGCGATCTTGGTTTCCGTATTGATACTGGATTCAAATTCGATATCGGAGCGGATGCGATCGCGCGCGCGCTGGCGGTTCTGGCTGGTGAGGACGAACAGCGTCAGGAAAATCGCTTCGAGCGATACGATCACCGACAGGAATTCGAACGGGTAGGGGTCGAAGGCTTTCATGCTGCGGATCAGGCTGAGATTGATCGCGATCCAGCCGCCCAGAAACAGCGCATGGAACGCGAGCGACGCAATGCTGCCGGTGAAGGACGGAACGGCGTCGGCCAGTCGGGTGAGAATGGTCCCTTGCTCGGCCGCGACATCGTTGACGTTGCGGCTGACGGTGCGGCGGATCACCTCATCGCTTCTTCGCAGTCGTCGCGCGGCGACGCTCAACAGGTTCAACGCCGCGGGCGTGCATTGGCGGACGTAGGCTTCGAAATGCTCCCGATCCAAACGAAGCAGCTCCACCTCGCCGAGCGCCGCCACCCAGGCGGTACGCGTACCGCCATCCAGCAGCGAGATCTCGCCGAAGATGTCGCCCGGTTGCGAGGTTTCGAGCACGATCTTCTCGCCCTGGTCGTTCTTCACATAGATCTCGACTTCGCCTGAGCGCACGATATACATGGCGTGGCCGGGATCGCCGTAATTGAAGACGGTTTGGCCGGTCGAATAGCGGAGAAGCTCGATCTTTTCGGCCAGCGCGGCTTTTTCTTCCTGGCTCAGCTCGCGCAGGTGCTCGATTTCGTTCAGGATGGACGAATCAATTGGCATAGTTGGCTCCCGAGGGCATGGTTGTCTCAGGCTATCACTGCAGCCTCAGACCAAGAGGCGTTCGATGGTGCTGACAGCGGTTGGGCCCATCACCTTGCGTAATGTGTTGCCCCCCCAGAGGCTCAAGGAACAAAGATGCCCATGATCCGCTCTCTTTTAGGCCGGGACATATCGCTTAATCGCGAGGCTCCGCGCGTGTTCCCGCGTTTTCGCCACGTCGTACGCGAGCTGCATGCGAAGAAGATGGTCCATCTCAGGACCGAACGCCTTTTCGATGCGCAGAGCCATCTCCGGGGTCAGGGCGGCCTTACCGTTGAGAAGGTCGGATAGCGTGGCGCGACGCACCTTCAAAATCTCCGCCGCCTTCGAGACGCTAAGGCCGAAAGCGTCAATGACCTCGGTCTTTATCAGGTCGCCCGGATGGGGCGGGTTCTTCATGGGCATGGTGAGCCTCCTAATGGTAGTCGATCAGTGTTCGGTTGCTCGTCATAGCGGAAAATCAGCCGCCAGTTTCCGGTGACAGTCAGGCTCCAGAACCGTTCCAAGCCGCCTTTGAGAGGATGTAGCTTCCAGCCTGGAAACCGGCCAAGCTGGTCCATCGTCTCGGCGGTTTCCAAGGCGAACAGAAGCTTTCGGAGTTTCTCGGCCATCGTGGATGGAACCCCCTTGGCGTTCCCGTCCTCGTGGAGTTGCTTTAGCCTTTTGTGACGAAAGCGAACAATTTGCATGTCATCAGCGCATGGATCCAGTATGTACGGTTATGCCGTACGCGTCAAGCGCTCTGCTTCGCTCAGGATGGACGAATCAATTGGCATAGTTACCTCCCGAGGGCATGGTTGTCTCAGGCTATCACTGCGATTTAGGCCGGCGTAGTACTCCCCCACCTAAGACCCGGGGTATAGCGAACTTGTACCGGAGCGAGTACGCTTCAATAGAGCCATTTTGGTGATGTCGGAAGTATTGGCCCACATGTGATAATCGCTTCGTCTCCCGAATGAAGTGAGGTGTTTTCCGTGAAAAACGTCGCTTTTTTGCTGATTTTCGCAGCGGCTGCCGCAGCGAATCCGATTTATACTGTCGCGGGCCTGGGTGGGCTGGCTGGGCCGGCCACCGGCTATGCCATCAATAGCTCCGGCACAGTGGCCGGCTGGGTCCAGAATCCTTCGGGCGGCCAGGAGGGATTTATCTCCACGCCAAGCGGCATGCAGGCTTTGTCCCCCGGACCTTCCGAATCGTACGCATACGGCATCAACAACTCGGGAACCGTGGTGGGGACGACCTATGACGGCAATGGGCAGGCGCATGGCACCATTTGGAGCGGATCGGGCAGCACCGATCTGGGCGCGGGCTCGTTTGCGATGGCGATCAATAATGCAGGCGAAGTGGTGGGTGGCGATGGCAACGCTTTCACGGTGGTGAACGGCCAACTTCAATATCTTGGGACGCCATCCGGCGTAAATTGGAGCGCGGCTTATGGGATTAATAACGCCGGAACGGTGGTGGGCGATGGGCAACTGTCCAACGGGACGTTTCGCGGGATCGTTTGGAACCCGAATGGCAGCATCACCGTGTTGAGCACTTTCGGGGGAAGCGGCAGCCAAGCCACCGGCGTAAATGATAGCGGTGAGGTGGTGGGTTTTGCGAGCCTTTCGGATGGCTACCAGAACGCTTTCTCGGAAATAGGCGGCCAGATGATCGACCTGGGTACCCTGGGAGGCGGAAGCAGTTACGCCTACGGCATCAACAACAGCGGCGAGATCGTGGGCTACAGTTGGCTTGCCGATGGCGGCCAGACTGCATTTCTCTACGCTGACGGAACCATGCTGAACTTGAACTCGCTACTCCCTGGCAATTCGGGCTGGGACTTACTTCAGGCCTATGGAATCAATGATTCCGGACAGATTACCGGAACAGGTCTTTACAACGGGCAACTCACTGCTTTTGTGCTGACCGATCCGCCATCCGGTGGGTCGGGCATTGCCGCGGTCCCTGAGCCAAGCGAGATTCTGATGGTAGGCGCGGGTCTGGCTTTGATTGGCTTGTGGCGACGGCGTCGGCCGCTTGCTTAGTCGCGCGGTTCGGTACGCGTCCTAGGCGCCGGGCTGGAAACAGGCAGCCGCGGCGAGCTAGCGGAAGGCCGAGCTTGACGTCGAAAGAGCCGAAGCACGGTCCAGACGGGCTGGCTTACTTGTTGGCGAGTTGCGGGAGCGGGAACCACACCCCACACGGCGGAAATTACAGACCGTCCTTGGAACATCATATTGCTTACCCCATATTCACATCGACCCGGGATTACTGTAACTTTAGACGAATCGATTGAAATCCTTGTTACTGTAATTATCCGCCCTTCGTCAACCTAGTACGTACTAGCAAATGCGAAGCCGGAAAGTCATCAGGCAGGTGCAGCGCAAAATCCGATCCGCCGCTGCAATCTGGACTGCGGGTATTGCAACGAATACGACAAAACTTCCGATCCGGTACCGCTCCCAACGATGCTCAAGCGGATCGACCGGCTGGCCGATCTGGGGACCACGATCATCACCCTGAGCGGTGGCGAGCCGACGCTGCATCCCAATCTGGACGCGATCATCGCTCGGATTCGCGAACGCGGCGCCATCGCGACGCTGATTTCCAACGGCCTGCTGCTGACACCGGAACGGATCCAAAGGTTGAATCGCGCTGGCCTGGATTATCTGCAGATCAGCATCGACAACGCGCGGCCGGACCAGATATCGAAGAAGAGCCTGCAGGTGCTGGATCGCAAGCTCGAGTGGCTGCGAGAGCACGCCGAATTCGGGATCACGATCAACTCCGTGCTGGGCGCGGACATCCGCAATCCCGAGGACGCGCTGGCGGTCTCCGGGCGCGCACGGTCGCTCGGATTCACTAGTACGGTTGGTATTTTGCACGATCATTCGGGCCAATTGAAGCCGCTAGGAGAAGCCCATCGGAACGTCTACGAGCAGTTCCTTCAACACAAAGATTCGCTATTCTCGTTCGCACATTTCGACAGCTTTCAACAAAATATCAGCCAAGGGTTGCCGAATGCCTGGCACTGCCGCGCCGGCACTCCTGTTCTCTATTTCTCAGCCCTCGTTCCCGGGAACTAACACCCGGGATCTGTCCGGTGGTGTGCCGGCGGACGCTTCCTGTACATGTGCGAAGACGGCCTGGTGCATTATTGTTCGCAGCAACGGGGCAAGCCAGGGATTCCGCTCGCCGACTACACCGTCGAAGACCTGCGCCGCGAGGCCGCTCGTCCCAAAGGCTGCGCGTCGTTTTGCACCATATCCTGCGTTCACCAAACCGCGATGCTGGACGATTTCCGGGAGAAACCGCGTGAGACGCTGGCCGGGATTCTGGAGCGACGCCGCGAAACCGATCCGAGCTTTCGCCCGCCAGCGGCGGTACGCGTGCTTTCGTAGGATGTTCCTGGATCAACGGAGGCGGGGCTTCTTCGGGAAGGTGATGTTGAGCGCGTTGGGAATTAAGGCAAAAGCCCAGTGTAAGGATTAGCGGGGCGTCGGCATCTAACGTGAGTGGAACGTCGCGTACTCGCAATTATCAATTCGGCATTGCTGCTGTTGATCTGCCAGACGAGAAGTTTTGGCCAGGTGGCCGACCCACTTCTTCTTACTTTTGACGAGATCCAGCGGCTGTATCAAGACGACGATCTTCCCGCGCCCTTGCGCGACAAGCTGCGAACGCTGCTGACCACGCCGTTCGTGCGGAATAGCGCCTCCGATAACGGCATGATGCCGCTCAAGCCCAACGATCCGCAGACCGCCAAGATGCTCCGCGTGGCCCAGTGGAACATCGAACGAGGGTTGGAATTTGACGCCGTCCGTTTTGCTTTCACCGATCCCAAGAAGTTCAACGCGCTGATGGAGGACAAAGGCTCCAAGGCCGACGATGACGAGCGCGCAAAAATCCGCGAGCAGATCGCCATCTTGCAACAGGCCGATTTACTGGTGCTGAACGAAGTGGATTGGGGCGTGAATCGAACCTTGTTCCGCAACGTAGCGGAGGAGTTGGCGAGCGCGTTGAATATGAACTACGCCTATGGCGTGGAGTTTGTCGAAGTGGATCCATTGACCATGGGGCTGGATCAGCAGGTGGTGGCGCGCGAGGTGGAAGATGCCTACAAAGAGCCCGACGACGATCGGCAGGGGATGCTGGCGCGGGTCAAGCAAATCATGACGCCCGATCCGGAGCGCTATCACGGCCTGCATGGTACCGCTATTCTGAGCCCGTACCGTCTGGAGAATGTGCGATTGACTCCGTTCCTGATCCAGGGGCACGACTGGTACAAAGACGAAAGAAGCGGCGTCGGCGGTGAAAGCCGAGGGCAAGTTCAGCATGGCGATCTTCAAGGAGCAATTGATCCGGCAAGTGCGCCGCGGAGGCCGCATGATGCTGATGGCCGATATTGTCGATCCCGAGCTTCCGTCGGGGCGTGTCACCGTGGTGGCGACGCACTTGGAAGATGTTACGTCGCCTGAGAACCGCCGCAAGCAACTGCAAGAGATGCTGGACAAGATCGATCAGATCGATCACCCGGTCATTATCGCGGGCGATATGAACACCTCCACGCACGACGGCGTTCCCATCAGCGTGACGCGTGCCATGAAGCAGCGATTTGGAAGCGGAAAGTGGTGGGCCGAGGAGGGCGCCACTTCTGCCATCAAATACACCACGCCGCTTGGATGGGCGTACGATTTGTCGCTGGGGCTGGTGGGGTTCGCGCGCAAGGTGGACGATCCCACGCGAGCCAGCATTCCGCTGATCGGCGATAATCCGGAAGCCAAATTCTTCGATACTCTTGAGAAATTCCGGTTCGACGACGGGAGCGCTTTCGACTTCCGCGGCGACAGCGAGCACTCGGCCAACGGGCGGAGCGGGAAGCTGGCCAATTCCAACGAGCGATCCGAGAAAGGCTTTGAGGCCACCGAGGAGTTAGAGCGGCGCTTTGGACCGGTGGGCCGGTACAAGCTGGATTGGATCTTCGTCCGTCCCGCGCGTCTCGATAAAGGTGAAAGCCACGAGTTTTCGGCGTTTAGCTGTTACCGCGGCCGGACGCTGCACGCTCTGAATCACGCGCTACCGGATCGGATTTCCGATCATAATCCGATCACGGTAGACTTGCCGCTTACGGGACCCATACGGACTACTGCGGATTCCCGTTAGCGCGGAGCTGACGGGCGGAGCCTCCGTGGTGGCGCAGAAGGGGCCGCTGGATTCCGGCCTTTGCGCGATCCGCGGGCCTGGCCGCAGCGGCTGTCTTTACCACCGGAAGCAGCACCTCGTCGGTATCGGAATCCGATCCGCTGTAAATCTCGAGAGCCTCATCGCCGCCATCTAGCCCGGAGGGGATGGTGAAGTTAATCTGATACAAGCCGGCGAAACCGGGAGCGAGCCCGGAGAACGTGACCGTAGCCTGGGCGGAATTGCCGGAGCCGTCTGTATCATAAATGTAAACCTGCGGCGTCACCGAGGTATTGTCGAGCGGACTGCTGGGTGCGGCCCCGCCGTCCACTGGATTTCCACTCACCGCTCCCATTCCCGCCAGATACAAGGCAACCGTTTCGCCCACTTGCGCGGGGCTGGCGTCGGTCACCAGCGTGTAGTCCGGATGCAGCGCGGCAGCTTCGCCAATGCTATCCGCTTGTCCATTGGCGGGATTGCTGCCGAAGACGCCAACCGACGTGGCTCCGGTAAATTGCGTCACCACGTTCGAGTTTGTGCCGTTGTTGATCACCTGAATCTGCGCGACCGAGTTTGGCATGGTGATGTAGGGAACGATCACTTGAATTTGGCCCTGGCTCACAAAGTAGATGGGCGCTGGAATTTCGTTAATCATCACCTGCACTCCACCGAGCTTAGTGGGAAAGGGGATGCTGGCGACCGTCGTCGCAGGTGCGAGGTTGGTGCCATACAGGGTGAGAAATTCTCCAGGCGATAGCTGCGCCGTAAAGGGCGCGGAGCTGGCTGCGTTGACCACGCCTTGAGGATTTAGATATACGCCGGAACCTGTCAGCGCGGGCGCCTGCAGTCCAATGTTGATTCCGAGATACGGACCGGCGCCATATCCGATCCGAATGGTTCCATCCGCGCTACTCCAATAGTTATAGGAGCTGTCCGAGGAGCTGCCGTTGCCGTTCAGTGTGTAGGCATCGAAGTAGGTCGCATCATAGGCGCCTCCGCCTGGGGGATTGACTCTCTCGTGGGCAATGATATTGTTTTGCGGAAGATCATTGGCCGCGCCGTAGTAGCTGTCAATCCCTCCGTTCGTAGTTTCAACCATATCGAGACCCACCTGATAATAGAGCGCCTGGTAGTTGGACGGATTACTGGTTGCGGCGCGAACTCCAGCGAACATGTCGAAGCCATTGGCGGAACCGCCAAAAATGAAGCTTCCGTCCGGCGAAAAATAGAGCACTTGCGTTCCATTGATTAGGTTGCTGGTTGCACCGCCGAAGCTGATCTGCGCGCCGCCGTTCTGGAAGCTGTAAGTCACTCCGGTGAGAGTTTCCGTGCTCGCGGTGCTGCTGGGCCCGATATATCCGGTAACGTTGACGGTTCCAATGTTCCCAGCGCCGTTGGCGGTCATGGTGAAGAGCGCGTCCCCGCCGGCGGTGGTGGAGGTGGTGTACGTGGGATCCATGTAGGCTACCTGGTAGGCGCCGTTAATGGTGGCGTTCGTGCCCGCTGGAACGGCCACCGGCACGGCGATGAACAGATCGTTGTAGCCTTCGATGTTCTCCGTGCTGCTGCCAATGAAAATGTGGTTGGACGCCAGGCCGAAAATGAAGTCGTTGGAATAGTTCGGATCGAGAGCGCTGATGTAGCCCTCGCCGCTGGCGGAAATAACATAACTTCCGCTTGTGCTTAAGGCGACGGGCGTGCTGGAACCGGTGGCGCTGTCCAGGAGGAACCCTGTAAATGCGTAGTTTCCATTGCCGTTGAAGGTGATAATGCCCTGGATGCTGATGGCCTGGTCTACGGAGATGGTACTGCTGTCCTGGAAATAGATAACTTGCCGCATATCGTAGGCGCCATTGAGTTGGTTGTCGCCGCTGGAGTCAAAAGCTGGCTGGGCGGAGGACTGCCAGGCGCACGCGCCCAGGAGGAGCACAACAAGAAGAGTGATTTTTGTTTTCATTGGATCGCACACGGGCCGTATTCCGGGCCTCTTGAAAGATTGACGCGCGAGACGGCAACCTGGTTAACGGGCCAGTCAGCTTAAATCAGCAAGACTGGGTTCTCATTGATTACAACACGAATTAGTGCCGGGGGACGCAGGAGATCGCTGTAAAACTTTGTCTGGACTTAAATGCCACTTACCGGCGTGCGCGGTTCAGTATCAGGGCGGGGTCAGTTTGGGTCTGGGGCAGAGCCGCGCGAAAGAACCGCCTCGACAATCTTTCCCACTTCCAAAAGCTCGTCCAGGTCGGAGGATTTTTGCAGGTAGAGATTTGCCCCCAGGTTGATCGCCTCCGCTCGATCCGCTGGTGATGCAGAGGACGTGAGCATGATCACAGGCACGCCTTTCAGCCACGGCTGCCGGCGGACATGACGCAGCACTGCGTCGCCATTGTGCTTGGGAAGGTTCACGTCCAGCACGATCAAGTGGGGTCGCCAGGTGGGCACGTCACCGCTCACTCCGCTCAAGAGGGCGATCGCCTTTTGACCGTCCGGGGCCACCACCACATTGCACGGCAACTGCCGGCTGCTCAGCGCCTCGCGGAACAATAAAACATCTCCGGGGTTGTCTTCCGCCAAAAGAATCTCAAACACGCCTGATAACCCTAATAGCATAGACAATCCCAGGGGCGTATATTGCGGAAAAAATCGTTGTAACGTGATCCGCAAGTCCGAGTCCTACTTAAAGATTGTTAGATTTCGAGTCGCATGGTAAGGCAGCTTACTCTCGTAGAGGAGTGACTAAACGCATGAAGAGCGTGACCGCTGAGAACAGCGTCCCGGCCCGCCGTTCCAAAGCAAATGGATCTTCGAAGCTCAATGCCTCGAAGAGCAATAGAGCAAAGGCTCACGGGGTGAGTGCCGCCAAGAGCGGCGCCAATGGGGTGAATGGGGCTCTGGCAACCGCAGCCGACGGAGCGAAGGCCCGCCGCGCTGCCAATGTGCTGCTGAACACGCTGATTGCCTTCAAGCGGGGGAACTTCTCGGTCCGCATGCCGGTGGACCAGACCGACCTGGAAGGCAAGGTCGCCGATGCGCTGAACGACGTTCTGGAAATCAACCAGAAAATGGTCAGCGAATTTGAACGTATTAGCCGGGCCGTGGGCAAGGACGGCAAGATTACCCAACGCGCTTCCATTGGTTCCGTCACTGGGGCTTGGGCCGATTGCGTGGAGAGCGTCAATAGTCTGATTGGCGATCTGGTGCAGCCGTCAACCGAAGTGGCGCGCGTGATCGGCGCGGTGGCGAAAGGCGACTTGTCGCAGAACATGTCGCTCGAAGTGGACGGGCGTCCGTTGCGCGGCGAGTTTCTGCACACCGCGCGCGTCGTCAACACGATGGTGCAGCAGTTGAATTCGTTCGCCAGCGAAGTGACGCGCGTGGCGCGCGAAGTGGGAACCGAAGGGAAGCTGGGCGGCCAGGCGGTGGTGCCGGCCGTGGCGGGAACGTGGCGCGATTTGACGGAAAGCGTCAACTCGATGGCCAGCAACCTGACGAATCAGGTTCGCAACATCGCGGGCGTGACCACAGCCGTGGCCAAGGGCGATTTAACGACGCGCATCACCGTGGACGCGCGCGGTGAAATTTTGCAGTTGAAGAACACCATCAACACCATGGTGGATCAGCTCTCCTCCTTCGCCGCCGAAGTAACACGCGTGGCGCGCGAAGTGGGAACCGAGGGCCGCCTGGGCGGACAGGCCGATGTGCGCGGAGTGGCCGGGACCTGGAAAGATTTGACCGATTCCGTGAACTCGATGGCGAGCAACCTGACGAACCAGGTGCGCAATATCGCCGAAGTGACCACTGCCGTGGCGAAAGGCGATTTGTCCACGCGCATCACCGTGGACGCGCGCGGCGAAATTTTGCAGCTCAAGAACACCATCAACACCATGGTGGATCAGCTCAGCTCCTTCGCGGCGGAAGTGACTCGGGTGGCGCGCGAAGTGGGAACGGAGGGCAAGCTGGGCGGACAGGCCGATGTGCCGGGCGTGGGCGGAACCTGGAAGGATCTCACCGATTCCGTCAATTCGATGGCCGGCAACTTGACGGCCCAAGTTCGAAACATTGCGGAAGTAACCACCGCTGTCGCCAAGGGCGACCTGTCGCGCAAGATCACGGTGCAGGTGCGCGGCGAGATTTTGGAATTGAAGAACACCATCAACACGATGGTGGATCAGCTGAGCTCGTTCGCATCGGAAGTAACGCGCGTGGCGCGCGAGGTTGGTACGGAAGGCCGGCTGGGCGGTCAGGCGGAAGTGGAAGGCGTGGCTGGAACGTGGCGCGATTTGACGGAGAGCGTCAATTCGATGGCCGGTAATTTGACCAACCAGGTCCGCAACATCGCGGGCGTTACAACGGCGGTGGCGAAAGGCGATCTGTCGACCAAGATCACGGTGGATGCGCGCGGCGAAATTTTGGAATTGAAGAACACCATCAACACCATGGTGGATCAGTTGAACTCGTTCGCGAGTGAAGTGACGCGCGTGGCGCGCGAAGTGGGAACGGAAGGCAAGCTGGGCGGCCAGGCGCAAGTGAAAGGCGTGGGCGGCGTGTGGAAGGATCTGACCGAGAGCGTGAACTCGATGGCGGGCAACCTGACCAATCAGGTCCGCAACATCGCGGGCGTTACGACGGCGGTTGCCAAAGGCGATCTGTCGACCAAGATCACGGTGGATGCCCGCGGCGAAATTCTGGAACTGAAGAACACCATCAACACCATGGTGGATCAGTTGAATTCGTTCGCGAGTGAAGTAACGCGCGTGGCGCGCGAAGTGGGAACCGACGGCAAGTTGGGCGGCCAGGCGCAAGTGAAAGGCGTGGGGGGCGTCTGGAAAGATCTGACCGATTCTGTCAACTTCATGGCGGGCAACCTGACATCGCAGGTCCGCAACATTGCCGAAGTTACCACGGCGGTGGCGAACGGCGATTTGTCGCGCAAAATCACGGTAGACGTGCGCGGTGAAATTCTGGAGTTGAAGAACACCATCAACATCATGGTGGATCAGCTCAACGGGTTCGCCAGCGAAGTGACGCGCGTGGCGCGCGAAGTGGGTACCGAGGGCAAGCTGGGCGGCCAAGCCATGGTCAAGGGCGTGGCTGGAACGTGGAAGGATTTGACCGACTCGGTCAATTCGATGGCCAGCAACCTGACGAACCAGGTGCGTAACATCGCGGAGGTGACCACGGCGGTGGCGACGGGGGATCTGTCGCGCAAGATCACAGTGGAAGTGCGCGGCGAAATTCTGGAGCTGAAGAACACCATCAACACCATGGTGGATCAATTGAGCTCGTTCGCTTCGGAAGTAACGCGCGTGGCGCGCGAAGTGGGTACCGAAGGCAAGCTGGGCGGGCAGGCCGACGTGCACGGCGTCGCCGGAACGTGGAAAGATCTGACGGATTCGGTGAATTCGATGGCGAGCAACTTGACCTCGCAAGTTCGAAATATTGCCGAGGTGACCACTGCGGTAGCGAAGGGCGATTTGTCGCGCAAGATTACGGTGGACGTGCGCGGCGAAATTTTGGAGCTGAAGAACACCATCAATACGATGGTGGACCAGTTGAATGCGTTCGCCAGCGAAGTGACGCGCGTGGCGCGCGAAGTGGGTACAGAGGGCAAGCTGGGCGGCCAGGCGGAAGTGACCGGGGTCGGCGGCGTCTGGAAGGATCTGACGGATTCGGTCAACTTCATGGCCGGTAACCTCACATCGCAGGTCCGCAACATCGCGCAGGTGACCACGGGCGTGGCGAAGGGCGATTTGTCGACGAAGATTACCGTAGACGCGCGCGGCGAAATTCTGGAACTGAAGAACACCATCAATACGATGGTGGATCAGTTGAATGCGTTCGCTTCCGAAGTAACTCGCGTGGCGCGCGAAGTGGGAACCGAAGGCCGGCTGGGTGGACAGGCCGACGTGCGCGGCGTGGCCGGTACGTGGAAGGATTTGACGGACAGCGTCAATTACATGGCCAGCAACCTGACCAACCAGGTGCGCAACATCGCGGGCGTGACCACGGCGGTGGCGCGCGGCGATTTAACTACCAAGATCACCGTGGACGCGCGCGGCGAAATTTTGGAATTGAAGAACACCATCAACACGATGGTGGATCAGTTGAGCTCGTTCGCGTCGGAAGTGACGCGCGTGGCGCGCGAGGTAGGTACCGAAGGCAATCTGGGCGGCCAGGCCGAAGTGAAGGGCGTGGCGGGCACGTGGAAGGATTTGACGGAAAGCGTCAATTCCATGGCCGGCAACCTGACGAATCAGGTCCGCAATATTGCGCAGGTCACGACGGCCGTCGCCAAAGGCGATCTGTCGCGCAAGATCACGGTGGACGTGCGTGGCGAAATCTTGGAGCTGAAGAACACCATTAATACGATGGTGGATCAGTTGAACGCATTTGCCAGCGAAGTAACCCGAGTGGCCCGCGAGGTGGGTACCGAAGGCAAGCTCGGTGGCCAGGCGAATGTGCGCGGTGTCGGCGGCACGTGGAAGGATTTGACGGATTCGGTCAACTCCATGGCCGGCAACCTGACGGCGCAGGTCCGCAACATCGCTCAGGTGACGACGGCGGTTGCGAATGGCGACCTTTCGCGCAAGATCACTGTCGACGTGCAAGGCGAGATTCTGGAGTTGAAGAACACCATCAACCGCATGGTGGATCAGCTCAATTCGTTCGCCAGTGAAGTGACGCGCGTGGCGCGCGAAGTGGGAACCGACGGCAAGCTGGGCGGGCAGGCGGAAGTGAAGGGCGTGGCCGGCACGTGGAAGGATCTGACAGACAACGTCAACTTCATGGCCGCGAATTTGACCACGCAGGTGCGCGGTATCGCGAAGGTGGTTACCGCGGTAGCCAACGGTGATTTGAAACGCAAGCTGGTGCTCGAAACCAAAGGCGAGATCGCGGAGCTGGCCGACACCATCAACGGAATGATCGATACGCTGGCGACGTTCGCCGATCAGGTGACGACGGTGGCGCGCGAAGTGGGTATCGAAGGCAAGCTGGGCGGGCAGGCGCGTGTGCCAGGCGCGGCCGGCATTTGGCGCGATTTGACGGACAACGTCAATCAGCTGGCGGCGAATTTGACCACGCAGGTGCGCGCGATTGCTGAAGTGGCAACTGCGGTGACCAAGGGCGATCTCACGCGATCCATCGCCGTGGAAGCGCTGGGCGAAGTGGCGGCGCTCAAGGACAACATCAACGAGATGATCGTGAATCTTGCAGCCACCACGCGCAAAAACAACGAACAGGACTTCCTGAAGACCAACATCGCCAAGTTCACGGGTATGATGCAGGGCCAGCGCGATTTATTGACGCTATCCCAGTTGCTGCTTTCCGAGCTGACGCCGCTAGTGGGCGCGCAGCACGGCACGTTCTATATCGCGGAGTGGCAAGAGAACAAGACCGTGCTGAAGCTGCTGGCCGGTTACGCGCTTGACGATCGCAGTCTGGTCCCGATGCAGTTCGAAGTGGGTCAGGGATTGGTGGGCCAGTGCGCCAGAGAGAAGGAGCGCATCCTGGTAACCAACCTTCCGAGCGGGTACATCCGCATCAATTCCAGCCTGGGCAGCACGGCCCCGGCCAGCATTGTCGTTCTGCCGGTGCTGTTTGAAGGCGACGTCAAGGCCGCCATTGAACTGGCTTCGTTCGGCGAATTCAGCGATATTCACCTGGCGTTTCTGGATCAGCTCACGCAATCCATCGGAATTGTGCTGAACACGATTCGCGCCACCATGCGGACCGAGCAGCTGCTGACGCAAAGCCAGGCGCTGGCCGAAGAGTTACAGAGCCAGCAGCTCCAGTTGCAAAAGACCAACGCCGAACTGCAGGAAAAAGCCCAGTTGCTGGCCGAGCAGAAGACCGAAGTGGAAACCAAGAACCAGGAAGTGGAGCAGGCCAAGAAGGCGCTGGAAGAAAAGGCCGAGCAGCTGGCGCTGACTTCCAAATATAAGAGCGAGTTCCTGGCCAACATGAGCCACGAGCTGCGCACCCCGCTCAACAACCTGCTGATTCTGGCGCGCATGCTTTCCGAGAACTCGGATAAGAATCTGAGCGCGAAGCAGGTGAAGTTCGCCGAGACCATTCACACCTCGGGGACCGACCTGTTGTCGCTGATCAGCGACATTCTCGATCTGAGCAAGATCGAATCGGGCAAAATGGACGTTGAAGTGGGTGGCATTCGCTTCACCGAACTGGAAGACTACTGCCTGCGCACCTTCCGGCATGTGGCCGACGGCAAGGGGTTGGAGTTCACGGTGGCGCTTGGAACGAACCTGGTGCCTGAGATCATCCATACCGATGCTAAACGTTTGCAGCAAGTGCTGAAGAACCTGCTGTCGAACGCGCTGAAGTTTACCGAACAAGGATCGGTCCAGCTTTCCATCGACAAAGTGGCCACCGGATGGAGCCCGTCGAACGGCATCCTGAGCCGCGCCAAGGCCGTGATCGCGTTTTCAGTTTCCGATACGGGCATCGGCATCGCGTCGGAGAAGCAGCGCATTATCTTCGAGGCGTTCCAGCAAGCCGACGGAACCACCAGCCGCAAGTATGGCGGCACGGGGTTGGGGCTTTCCATCAGCCGAGAACTGGCGCGGCTCCTGGGTGGTGAAATACGGTTACAGAGCGCGCCCGGCGTGGGCAGCACGTTCACGCTGTATCTGCCTCAAACCTACGTCACGCCCGCCGCGCAGCCCAAGAGCGAAGCGCTGCGCATCACTCCGCCGATTCTACTCGAGCAGGCCGCGAAGGAAACCGCGGATGTGGGCGTCGACATGATTCTGCCGGTGACCGCGATGGCCACCGAAGAGCTGGTGGAGGATCTGGTGATCGACGACGATCGCAACCTGGTGCAGCAGGGCGACGCGGCGTTGTTGATCGTGGAGGACGACATCACGTTCGCTCGCATTCTGGTGGACATGGCGCACGATCGTGGCCTGAAGGCTTTGGTGGCGCTGCGCGGTTCGAGCGCCATGACACTGGCGCGCGAGTTCAAGCCGGGCGCTATCACGCTCGACATCAATCTTCCCGATATGGCGGGCTGGACCATCTTGGATCGCCTGAAGCACGATCCCGCCACCCGGCATATTCCGGTGCATATCATTTCCGGAGACGAAAACCGGCGTCGTGGCCTGGCGCTGGGCGCGATGACATATCTCGAAAAATCGGTCACCAATGAGTTGCTGGCGGAGGCGTTCGCCGCGATCGAGCACTCGGTGCAGAAGCGCGTGAAGAAACTGCTGCTGATTTGCGCCGACGAAGTGGAGTTGGCGGGCATGATCGCAACGGTGGGCGCCGCCGATCTGGACCCCGTCGGCGTGGCCACGGCGGGCGAAGCTCTGGCCGTCCTCAAGCAGCAATATTTGGACGGCATCGTCGTTCATCTTCGCATTGATGGCATCGCACCACTGGCGCTGGTGGAAGAGATACAAAGCCACGCGGGCCCGTATGCGCCGCCCATTTTGTTAATGTGCGACCGTCCGCTGACCCCTGACGAAGAACTGAAACTGGCGCGGCTGGGACGTACCGGTATCGTAAAGACCGTCCAAACGCGCGAGCGGCTGCTGGATGAATCGGTGCTCTTGCTGCATCGAGCCGAAACCGATCTCGCGCCGGACCAATGCCGCATTCTGGAACAATTGCGGGAAACCGACGTGACACTGTTCGGCAAGAAGGTGCTGGTGGTGGACGACGACGTTCGCAACATTTTCGCGCTCACCAGCCTGCTGGAAGATCACAATCTGAAAGTGGCGCACGCCGAAAATGGCCGGGCCGGCATCGAACTATTGAAAAAGACGCCGGACGTGGATTTGGTTCTGATGGACATCATGATGCCGGAAATGGACGGCTACGAGACCATGAAAGCCATTCGCGAGGTGCCGGAATTCCGGTCGCTTCCGATTGTCGCCCTGACCGCCAAGGCGATGAAAGGCGACCGGGCCAAGTGCATCGAGGCGGGAGCGTCGGACTACATTACCAAGCCTGTGGATTTGGAACAGCTC